>Ga0116228_10000672_pt1 | contig 26532 bp, 28 predicted proteins | sample S1TSphfallax_2_FD_89694 | JGI IMG/M metagenome (GOLD analysis project Ga0116228, IMG submission 89694) | Host-associated microbial communities from peat moss isolated from Minnesota, USA - S1T2_Fc - Sphagnum fallax MG | ecosystem: Host-associated > Plants > Peat moss > Unclassified | place...
GCCTTATTGAAGAACAAGAGACTTGAATGCATTGTGGAGTGCAAAAGAGAAAAGAAAGAAAAGACTTTAATGCCACCTTAAACTACAAGCCAAAAAAGAGGTCAATTGAGGGATGGGTGAGGAGCACTGAGTGAGGAAGAAGAGCTGCTTGTTTTCTGTTATCATAATAGCTTATTGATTTATTTAGTGCTCAACAAACACATGTTCAATGGCTTGTTAGTTTGACCTCTAGTGCTACCATGCTACTTTCAATTGATTTAGGAAAATTTTAAATTCACACCTTTTTTGGTTAAATTCACAGGAAAGGGTGCGAATTTAACCAAAAAAGGTGTGAATTAAAAATTTTCCTTGATTTATTTCCCTTGAAAATGCTATTGTATTAGGTGCAAACACATGTTTTATAATTACTATGGATTTGCACTTGTAGTCGACTAGTCTAGACTTGGGACCACCGCGGTTTCTTTTACGGATTTTGTAATGTAGCCAAAGTGGTGATCATTCCCAAATTGGTTTAGCCAAATTTGGCTACATACTCGAAATGAAAGAAGAAAAAATTACAGAATCTTTCTATACTCTTTTTAGCTACCTATAGTAGGAACTTATCATAAAATCTAGCAATTTTGAAAAAGGAAATTTCAAAATCTGGCAAATTTTGGGTCATACTTTTTTCATGAAAAATTCTTTGTTTAGGGGTTCAAATCATAACTTATTTTTCAGGTCGAAACTTGGCGAAAATTTGTCGGTATAAGAAACACTACTAGTGACCATGGGGCATTGATTGAGGACTTTTGGAGAGATGGACTTCTCGAAGACCTCAAGAAAAACGTGTTGGTGGGAAAATTTTGGCAGTTGTGAAACTTTGTTGACAAAATTTGTAACTTTCTATTCACATTTTGTTTTTTAATGGAAGTCTGGAGACAAATCAATTGGACGTTATGGCCAAATAATTATTTTTCATTAGGTACTACAAGAAGACAATTTCATGCATTTCGTACCTAACGGAAACCAATTTTTTTCAAGTAAAAAACTTGCAATTCCCATGCTTGGTCAGGAAATTTTTAATCATGGTTTCTAATCATCATTGAAGACAAGGCCTTGAATGTGCTCTAGTGCATTGATTTTCTATTTTAAAATTCTTTTCTCTTCATGGTTTTAGTTTGTCTTTGGTATCCTTGATACAAAATCCCTATAAATCATACCCAAAATAATTGTAATGAATATAAGAGCTTGATTAAAAAGGGGTTTTTATCCATAAGTGTTCTTCAATCTTTAGGACTAGAATGTTGAATGCTTAAGCCAACAACCCATTTTTGGTTTTTTTTTTCTGTGATCATTCTTCGCACATAGAATTGGAACTATTTGATTCAAATTTGAGTATTGAAGAGGTGGCTTTTAATAATCATCTCTAAATGTTATTGTTTGATCTAAATGCCTAGTCTTAAAACATGATGTATTGCAAGATTTAAACCAATCCTCCAAAAAAAAACTTTTATGAAGATCTTGGAGTTTTGCAGCCAAAAGGGGGGGTGGGGGAGGTTATAATTCTTGGTCTTAGTTGAAGTTTGGTATGTCATCACTTTCAAAAGACATATGGAGACTTTGAGATAAGAAGATTTTAATTTTGTTCTCATGAATGTCAAAGTTTTGTTTGAAGAAATATGTTTTGTTCAAAGTGGGTTAAATTATGTCAAAAACAATTTAAGTTCAAGATTTTTAATCTTAGTTTAGCTCAAAACTTGCAATCATGATTCAAAACTTTTGATGCATCTTGACATGGGCTTTTATTCTTCAATTTCCAAACACACATTTGATAATTCAATAAGACTAATTTTTCAAGGACCTAAGTTTAGTCTCTACAACTTTTGAAAATGGGTAACAAATTATGAAAGATTAATGAAATGAGGCAAGAACAAGGGTACAAGTTATGGGTATTTATGTGCAATGAGATGCAACACGAAACATTTGTTTTACTAGCAAAATTTCACCAAAAAATGAAATAAAAAATAAAAAATTGAAGAATAAAATGTTTTTGAAGATTGTCAATCATCAAAAGTGAGAAAAAAAATGTTAGATTCCTATATATCGTATTTAGTGTGTTACCAAATATATAAAAAGATGATTATGTATTTATATTTCATATTTGGTTTATAGCTAGATTTGGCAAAATCTTCCTAACAACGATTGCTAGTTTTCCTACATCTTTCTATAGATGATTGCCATTGTTGTTCCAAAAGAAAATTTCCTAAAAAAACCATTGAATGGACAGTTTTAGATCACTTTGATTTTTTGATGAAATCTAAGATTGATAACAAAGCTATGTGTTGGATTTACATATATGTAAACATTCTAGCAAGAAATGTATAAATTTGTAATTATGATTGTTTAAATTATGAGGATAATATTCACTTCCTACTAGCTATGTATTTTCTATACAAGCTAACATCATGATTGAGTCAAGTCCTATTACTTTTAGAAATGTAGCATAAATTATGGTTGCAAATTCTCTATATTTGTTTCTCTTTCAATGGCAATTGAATTGATTGAAACTTCTTATTGTAGCTTTTGGAAATGTGGTAGTCTAACTTTGGATATAGGATGCCCCTCCCCTCTCCCATTGAATTGGAAAAAGGTTTCAAGCTCCTTGTGAAACATGTGTAATGATGAAGGTAGCCATGAAATGGTTTTTGACACATTAGACCTTAGTGTTGAATGACACTTTACAAAACAATATCAATTTCATTGTAACCACCCATGACAAGGATTACTCACCACTTATATTCATGAACCCAACTAGTCTTCCTCCAATGTTACACACACCCATCCATCATTGTGGCCTACAATTTTTTTTCCAATTGTCACCAAAGGACAAAATTTCTTGTGAAGTTTAAAAATAGAACTTCAACAACTAAAACTAATAACTTCATACCTAATCAACTCTCTAGAACCTATATGATACTACCCATGGAACAAAAGACTACATGGCACACATGCATTAAAACATTCATTTTTTCACCCTGGACACACTACAACATCCATTATATTCATATAGTTTGAAAACTTGCTTCCAAGTGATTCTCCACATGATATTTATGGTAAGACCTTGCACACCCATGACCCCTAACACACCATTTCATGTTGTTTTTGTCGTTCCATAAAGGAAAAAAAGTTAGCTAAAAAATTCATAATTTTGTGAAACTGTTGCAAAGCTTTCTAGCAAACATAGGGATTACCTTATACAAAATAAAAGATAACATGTATGAGTTCTATGATGTATTCATATAAAATCAACCAAGTCTACAATAGGTAGACACAAAAAGTGGGTGTAATGCGATTAAAAGACCTCCATTGACAAAGGGTTACATTTTTGGAAAAAAACTCATGATTGGGTCCACCCATTCAAGTGGATGCATCCTCAAAATGCTCATGGAGCTTAGGTGTAAAGGGAAGGTTCTTTTTAGCAACAAAACTAAAACCACTCCCCAAGAAATGTGCTTTGAGAATGATGATTTGTAAAATATGTAGTCTATCATATTCATTACAAACTTGATAACTTAAATTTCATTTGGAACTATATAAAGAGGATCAACATTTTAACAAACATTGAATTCAAAAATAGGTGTGTAAAAGTTGCAACCAATCTTTGAGATAGACCATTATTCATATTAACACATTGATACAATGGATTACATTTTTTCTGCAACATTATGAACTTCTTCAAGCTTCAAGGTAATAAATTTCAAGGTGATCAATCAAAAACTTGAAAAGCTATGAAAACACATAAGTAATAAACAAATCTAAGAAAAAAATGTGGTGAGGAAAAATGATGTGAACAAGCAAGAAAAAATTCATTTGTTCACATATAATGGAATCAAAGATGGACACCACAACGTCAATGTCATCATCACATCTTACATTGGATTTTCTACCACAATGGTTTTTTGAAACACTTGTGTCAAGCTTACCACTTCTATACAGGTTATTGAAATCATTCAAATATTAGTGTTTTGTTGTTCACCTATTGTTAAGCATTTTGAAGTCTCATTAATGAAGTTAAATGTTGATGTCTTCTCACTTTCATAATGCAATATTTAGGTATTAATTTTCACCATTTCCATTTTTTCCCCAAAAGAAGTCGTAGACTTTTTAAAAACTCTGACCTAAAAGAACATTTTGTTTCTTATTATTGGTCATCAATGTGGCATCTTGAAAATTTTACTCTATTGTGATGATCTTTTCCCCCCTCCCCCTACAACCTATTGTTTTTGTTATAGTCAACATTTGATGTGTGAACCACAATGCTTTGAAAAAACTAAGGAACATTGGTAATACATAATCTTTAATCTTATATTCTAGTTTAAAATTGAGATTGAAATAAGATAAAAATAATACTAACAAAGTCTACTCATTTAGATCTACTTATAACTAATTTCAGAATCAAAATCCAATAATGTAAGTATGATAAAAAAAAATCAAAATAATAACTCTATGTATGGAAACAAAGATTTTCCAAAGATCAAAACATATTTCTCTCATACTCCATTAAAGCTCCATGTTTTACAATGATACAATGGTCTTCATTTCTTTCTCTTCTCGAAAGATATACCTTAAAAAAAAACAGTATTATGTATTATTCAAATTCAAATGGTGATAAAAACTATGTAATCTAGCTAGTAATTCTTTAAAACAATAACTAGGTAAATAAACATATACCAATTAATAATTATCATAAGTAACTACTCCCTTAACATTACCCCACTCATACTCAAAATTACATCTCAAAATTTTGGATGAAAAATGTGTTTAAAAACTTAATTTGATGTTATTTCTAATCTGATGATTTACAAATATGATTTATTTGTACTGTAATTTGTTCTATCTATACTACTATTTGCTTTGTCTATACTATAATTTGCTTTGTTTATACTACAATTTATTTTGTCTTTAATGTAATGTGTTTTGTGTTTGTTCTAGATTAAATCATTGTTTGATTCTGTGTTGTACATAAAATGTGTTGTTGCTCTTCTAATGTTTCTATTGGTGACTATGTAGTTGTTTGTCGATGGGTTGCACTATGTTCCTATGACTACAATTTTGTTATCACATGTAGCTATTGTTGTAACTTCAAATTTGATGTGAGCTGAATTTGCTCCTACTATTGTAACCTTCATACAAGTTGTAGTTGTTGATTTGATTGTAGATCTACTGTAATTTGAGTCTGATCCTATTGTTGTAGCTTTTGACACATCTTCAATTTGACCCTGGTAACCTTCTTGTATTATATGTTCTTCAAGTTGTATATGTTCCGCTATTTATGTGGCTGCAAATGCATATTTTTTAAAATTAACTTTTTGCAAAATAAATTCTACTTGTTATAAAATTTGTTCAACATCCTCCCTTTCAGTGCTATCCTTTCCTCCTCCTCGGTATCCTAGTTCGTCTACAAGTCTTACACCTAATGGTGTTACCCCATTTGTATCCCCTTTGTTTTCTTCCTCATTTGAAGTTTTTGGTTCTGGAGACAAAACTAAAGGTTCATATTCAAATGATGGCATAACTTTTTCCATTTGAAAATTTTCCCTTCCATTCCTTTCATATTCCCTATAGACCTTCCCAATATCCTTCTGGACAATGTCATGAACTACATCCCACCATAAGTTTTCTCTTTTTCCTCCATTGATAGTGCTTTAACTTTTACCTTAAGCAAAGTATTATACTTCTTGAATTCATTATTTTTTATAAAGACAATATCATAATTGAAGGGTTTTTTATTCTGAGTCTCTTCCAAAAGTTTATTCAACTTTTCATTAAAAGCCATTTACTTCTGCAAATTCATGTCCATCTGTACATGCCTCTGGTCAGCTTGCCTTTGTATCTCATTCTTAATTTGACATGTATTGGCATTATCCACTCCAAGCTCCTCCACCTCCTTCTATTGCTTCAAGAGAGTTTCCTCCATGTGCTTATAGTCCCTTTGAAGTTTGTTATGTTCTATATTCAAAATATCCTTCTTTGCTTTTAAACCCCAGTAATTGTCATCTATCTCTTTTAAAGTTGCCTACAACGAATCCCTTTCCATTTTGATGTTTTCCAAATCGTTGCTATGCTTCTACATGTTATTGATCTTTTGTTTGGCTACCTAGCTAGAGTTCTACCAATACTTAACCATTCTCATTATTCCTCCCTGCAATTCTGTTTTGAGCTTTTGCTCCTTCTCCAAAGCTCCTTGAAGATTTCGAATAGATCTATCCTTCTCTTTTATAATATGTTTGGTCTTGATCTCTAGATCAGAAAGTCTAAACAAAATATTTGTCATTTGTACACAATATTTTGTTACCTATTGAAACATAATAACAACTCTTCTGTGCTCATCTATTTCTACTTCTACCCCTTGCAAAGGCCCTAGAGTATTAAACCTAGGAATTAGACCCCTAAAATTTCAACTTGATGAATTAGTGATGCGCTCCCAAGTTCCTTGTGGGACCCAAGTTGGGTCCAAGTCAGTCAAACAACGAAATTGTTTGGAACTCGGGGCACGCTCCCAGCTCTCAGCACTAAAAGGGGTAAAGGGGCGTGCTGAAGCTCTGGGATGGGATTAGGAAGAGGGACAAGCTTTAGTTACTTACTCAAACCTACACCAAACCAACCAACAAGTTGGTTAGTTCACATTTTGGAGCACCTTTAGTGCTAGGACAAGCCACGGGCAACTCTAGACTCACAAGACTCACCACAGCCCGGATTCGGGGGAAGCCACCACCTTCCCCCATATAGTATTTTTTGTGTCTCTTCATGGCACCTACATCCGAATGGTTTTTTATCTCGAGCCTCACAAGGAGGAATCCCAAAATTGTCCCGGTTTGGACTCTTGGGACTTTGCGAATTCATAACTCTTTGCTCAGACCTTCGATTGGGATGAGGTTTAAAGTAAACTTGTAGCTCCCCTTGAGAGCTTTCCAACGTTGTGTCGCACTCTACCTACACACACCAGGGTCAGGTCAATTCTCGACTTTTAATGGTCCTTCTTTGTACCATAACTTGTGCTATAGATGTCCAAATGGCTCATGCGAGGCCATTTTCAATATCTACACTTCGAAAGTTTTCCAATGATATAACGAACGTCTCAAGGCGAGGTGTTTTGACCCTTGCAATTGAACTTTAAAATTTTGGGAATCCCAAAGGACTCCCAAGTCCCCATTTTGAGAGTGTGAGTATCATCCTCACACTCTTCCAAAAGTGGGGTTGTAACATTTAGATTCTTATGTGTACATAACTTCTCCCAATATATTCATTTTTTTTGCAAAACTTAATTTCGAAGGCAACATACCTGCATTATTATGTGGTGATGGAATGAATTGTTGGACTTTTGGTGGACCCTAATCAAAATCATGTATCCATTGTTCTACTAATTAGTAAGCTTGAGGCTTTGGCTCCTTTTTTGGCAATCTCCAATACTTTTGCCCATTAAACCTTTATTTTTTCTTGGGAGAAATTAGTAATCTTGGATCAAATTTAAGAGATATGGATTTCTCCTTTTGTTTCTAATGTTATTGCTATCGTTTCCTCAACAATTTTGTTACTTATTGAAGATCAATATTATCTTTCATTGTAGTATCCTCTTGTTGTCTCTGCTTCTTCTATAGAATCTTTCTCTCCTCATCATCATCAAATTGAAACATCAAAATTGTTCTTCTGGTTGTCTTAGTCTTTGGCTATTTCTCCTTTTTAAGGAAGATGTGTGTAGGGTTCATAGGCCTTTTGTTCTTAATGAACCTCTCTTTCAAAATATCTTTTTTTTTTTTTCCTCTTGAAGGTGCTTTGTTGGTTTCTTCCTCTCCAATGATTTTGCTTCTTCTAATGGAAACCACTTTTAAAACAAAACTTCAAGGACTATGGAAGAATGGCATACATATTTTTGGGTTTTTTTTTTGTTATTCCCTCAATCACATTTTTTTAACATTTCTCCCATCTGATCAATTATTTGACCAATTGAGAATACATGATGGTAGCCCAATTAACAGACTTTCCATGATCTACTCTTAAGATCATCATAATAAACTTATTATTTAAACATTACAACTTATCCTTCTGGTAAATAATTGGCAAAATGGCAACAATTTTGTTAGCATACTCTAACTTCATTTTTTTCACAACTCACCCTTCATTGGTGTTGTAAGTGTCAAGAACTCTATCTACTATTTTTGCCAATGCTACTTTAGCATCAAACATTTTTGCCTAGTTTGCCTCTGTTTATTTTATATGGCAGATTTTAAAAACTTCAACCAACACTTGCTTGTCTATTATTCTCTACTCCCCCCCAACATAACCTTGATTCTATTATGTTTTGCATCCAACTTCCAATTATTCAAAAATTAAACCATAATGTTGTGGCGAGGTGTCTTCCACTCAATTTCAAACATGCCTACCAATCTAGCTTTGTTTGCCCAAGTTCTCTCTTCTTCTTTAGAGCTAGTCTAAAACAAAATGTTATTCAAATTGCTATTGTAACTTTGCTCTATTGAAGTGAAGACATACCTTATCTCATCATCCTAACGAGTACGCACTTTCTTCCCATGTACTTTTCATTTTAAGGCTAACATTTTAACGATTTGTATTTTTTCCAGATTGTTTCACACTTGTTGTCTCCCACTTAAATTCATATTGACATCAACATGGGCTATAGTAAATACATGTTGACCAAAGAATTCTATGGTCGTGGCATTAAATAACTCGAATGATGTTCCTGAATTTGATGACATGATAATGTCTACACTATTGATTCCCTTTGACCCATGCAAAGTCATCAAATCAACATAATTTTGTTTTAACATCACTGACTTATTTATCCCACAATCCAATAATTGTGAATTTGTATAATCATGGTTTGGGTATTTGGTCATAACCTACTGGCTCATCAGATTTAGTAAGGCTTTTCCTGAAAGTATCATTTGATCAATCCAAATGAGCTTTGTTTCTCTCTAACCTTCTGAATTTTCATTTGATGTTTCTTCCATGTTGTGTTCATCTATGGACGATAAAGACTTCTGATTCTCTGAACTCTAAATCCTTTTCAATGTTTGATCCACATATGTATATGGTTTCAACTTATTAACATTGACTAATATTGGGTTTGGTTCAAAATTGTTAACAAAGACAAGAATAATATTATTATTAGGTAAGTAATATTGTACCCTAAATGGACCAAACCATCTTTTCTTGAATTTGCCCATATGTGTTTTTTCTCCTTTGGGAAACCATAAAACATAATATCCAAATTGGAATTTTTTTCAGTTTTTTTTTGTTGATTCCATAGAAATATGCTCCACTAGTTAGCGCCCACATTTTTTTGAACTTCCAATTTGTTCTCATATAACTTTTCTAGTTCTATAATTCTGGTTGTTAGCACTTTAGTGGGTTCTACATTTTTGTGGTCCCCATTAATAGTTGGCAGAACATATTCTATTAGCGTTAGAGGATGCAAACCATAGACTAATTGGTAAGGTGTATAACCTATTGCCACCTTATAAGCAATCCTATATGAAAACAAAATTATAGACAAATGTTCATCCCAATCTTTTTTTTTTTCATTCCAACTTGGTCAATAATCTACCAATAACTTTGTTAGTAGATTTTGCTTGTGCATTTCCTTGTGGATAATATGTAGTACAATTAACATGCTTCAACAGAAACTATTTTGTTAGATGTTTTATTGTGTCATTAATGAAATGTATTCCATGATTTGTAATTATGGTCAATGGACATCCAAATATGGTCAGAATATATTCATAGAGGAATCTTGTTGTAACTACTGTAATATTGGTTTTGAAGGCCTTTGCCTCTACCACTTGGTTGCATAATCTGTAGCTACCAAAATATGTGTGTTTTTTGTTAGTCTTCATGCTAGTTTGATTGGACCTATAAAGTCTAGACCCCATTTCATAAAAGGTTCTTCTAGAAGTGTTGTTACCAACTTGGCTAAACTTTTTGCTTTTAGTCCTCCAATTTTTTAACAGCTATCACAACTTTTGCAAAAATCATGACTATCTTTAAATAAAGTTGGTCACCAATATCCTACATTTAAATTTTTTTTTACAATAATATCTATAGCAAAATATCATCCAACCATTCCCTCGTGCAACTCCTTTAAAATAATTAGTGCTTCTAAGGTGGTTAAACATCTACACATTTTGTTGTCTAGTCCCATTTTATACATACTTCCCCCTTTCAAAGTAAAGGGTTCCGCCTTTTTGACCAATTTCTATTTTTGAGCTAGGTTCAAAGTTTTTGGCATTTGACCCATCTCTAAATAAGGTTTCATTTCTTGCATCCATATAGGTTCTACAGAAAATAATGACACATCCAAAGTCTTATCTGGGACAGCAAATGGTTTTGAATTGTCTAACAATTTGGATAAAGCATCAGCACCTACATGTGTTCTACCAAGTTTATAAACTACTGTGAATCTATATTCCAAAAATAACAACAACCATCTTGCTATCCTTCCCAATACTTGTGGTTTGTTTACCAAGTACACCAAAACCATATGGTCTACATAAACAACAAACTTGTTTCCCAACAAAAAATGTTTGAACTTATGAAAACATAAACAATTATTAAGGCTTTTCTTTCTATGGTAGTATAATTCTATTATGTTTTATTGAGTAGTCTAGAGGCATATACTAAAGGTTGATGATATTTACCAGTTGGGTTCTATGCCAACATAACACCTAATGTTAACAATGATGCATCTATGTGCACATGAAACTCTAATTGCCAATTTGGAGGTATCAAAATTGGTGCTTCCATGTACTTTTGCTTGATCAGATCCCAAGCTTTTTGACATTTTGTGGTCCAAATAAAGGGTTCCGTTTTCCTCATCAACTTGTTGATTAGTGTTATGACAAAGGTAAAGTTTCTGATGAAACATCTATAAAACTAAGCCATACCATTAAAGACTTGAATTTGCCGTGGGTTTGTAGGTATTGACATATTCATTATTGCCCAAACCTGCTTAAGGTTTAATAGTTTTCCTTCCTTGGAAACTATGAACCCTAAAATTAGTCCTGAAAATACCATAAAGGCACATTTTTCTAGATTAAAATTGATTCTATGTTCTCTGCATTTCTAAAAGCAAAATTTAAGCTTCATTAAATGACTCTCCATATCACTATAAATTGTGAAGTCATCCAAAACTATTTTCATGAACTGGTCTAAGTACTCTTTGAGGGCTTTACTAACTGCTATTTGGAAAGTTGGTGGCCCATTTTTGACACCAAATGGCATCATCATCCAAACAAAAGCTCCCCAATTTATAACAAAAGTTGTTTTGTATATATCTTTAGAGGTTATAAAAATCTGATGGTATTTTGAATATCCAATTAGAAATGAATAGGCTTCATACCTTGTTATAGTATTAAGTACCTCATTAGAAAATGACAAAGGATAAGGCTAATTTTTGGTTGCCTTATTCAACTTTTTAAAATCCACACAATTTTTTTTTTTCCATTATTTTTAGGCACTACCACTATGGGTGATAACCATGTAGCATCTTTTATTGGTTGAATGCATCCAACTGCTATTAATTTGTTAATCTCATGTTTGATAACTACATCATAATTAAGGTTTAATATGTACCTTGCTTGATGTGTTGGTGGTATTGAAGTATTTAACTCAATTCTGCGTTGAGTTAATTTTGGAGGTATGTTTTTCAGATCTTTGAAAGTCCATCCTTGAACTCCTTAAGTAACATCTAAAGCTCCTAAGTCTTCTCCTTTGTTTATTGTGAATTAACCTTGATGTATTATGGATTTGCCTTTGTACCAAGATTTAGCTTAAGAAGCTCTTGTTCTTCAAGTTAAAGTCCAACCTACTATTTAAAGATTCTATACCTATATTTTGGCCGATGTCTCATCCACTTGAATATCATCTTGGCTATGATGGTAATAGGTTTCTGGATAAACCTTGTCTTCCAATGAAACCTTTAGTTTGACATAAAAGTCTTTTGATTTCATTGTTGAAGGCACCATTTTTGTAATTGTTTGATCTAATGTCCTTTAATCTAAATCAAATTCTTCAATGCTTTCAATTTCTGACACTCCAATTTTCAACAATTAAACTATTTCTTTTGAGAGTGTAATTGTGCCAATTGAAAATAATTTTGATTCTATCTTAAAGATTAGATATTCTTCCTCATTTGTTAACCCTTCCACCAAGTCATAACAAATAAATATTTGAAGCCTTTTGGTTTTTATTCCCAATTTCATGTTAACTAATATTTTTTGACTATTCCAGTACCTTGAATAGTAATGTCATTGTTACCCTAATCATGTGTAACCTTTGCATCTTTGAGCCAAGGTCCTTTTACCAACATTGAATAGCTATAACTTACCACACTATTTTTCAAAATAATAAATGTGGCTATATATGGAATACCTTTTATGTGAATCTTCAAATTTTTTATGATTCCTAAAGGTTTGGTCATATTCTAATTTGTCATTCTAAGGTGGTATGGAATTGGTCTTGGTTTGGGTAAAATTAACTTTGTTGGTTTTTTGTTATAGTGTTCACATTTGCTCTTCCATCTATCAAAACATCCTCAACAATGTTCTTCCCAACTTGTACTTGGATAATTGCCATTTGGTTATCTACTTATATAATTGTTGTGTCTAGTTCAAAATGTGTTTCAACCACTATGGCTACACTAGGTTTTGATATTTGCTTACTACTATATTTGGCTTTTATGGCTTCAGTTTTTGCGACATATACTTTTTAAAATTTTGTGTTATCTTCAACAATTGACCTAACTTCAAAGTATAAGTAGTCTCAACCATTTGTTTATTGATATCTTCCATAGACATAACTTTGTTGATAGGATTAGGAAACAAACTTTGTGACACAATTGGTTCTATGGACACTTCAAATTTTGGCAACCCCACCCAACTTGTACTCCACAAAGTTTTCTCCTTTGGATAAGATTTTGTGATGGGTCCTTTGCTTACATCTTTTGAATAGTCTTAACAGAAGATTGTTATAGTCTCTACTCCTCTTCCCATTCAACAGCAAACTTCTTTATTATTGGCTCTTTGTCCTTAAACACTTATTTTTCAGTAACCTTGTTCCTGGTGATGGCCATATTCACATCCACCATATGGACTAAATGATTTGAAACCTTGGGTTCTACCACAACTTGTTTTTCTATTGGTTTCACTCCTTTATTCTTAAACATATTTTGCATATCAATGTATATTAAAAAAATTATGATTTTATGTCCAATATCTCCATAAATATTACAAGAATATTTCACAAGCCTTTATATTTTAATCTATTGAGTAGTAATTTTAGAAACTGCAAGAATATAGTCTTCCTTCCTTTTGACTCTATAGGTTTCCACTTTATGATTTGTCTTATGACAATTTGTAAAGTACATTCCTATTTTCTTTGGAACTTTTTGAGGTTTTTCGGCTAATACTATTTTACTACATTGTGGTACTAATAGATTGTTTATGGCCTCTACTTCAAAAATTCCTTCACAAACCAAACCTACTTCTTTATGTTGCTACATAGTTTTTTTCTTCATACTTGTTGTTACACACAAATATGGTTGTAATCTAAATTTGAAAATAATAGTTAAGAAATGATTTGTTGTCTTGTGTTAAAGACTATTGGCCAACTTCAGTAATATCTCATATAAACTTCCACTTTTTCATTCTTCTCCTACTTCATATTTTTCAACTACGTGTAAACTTGTTCATCATTCTGAACTTTTCTGTACCTTTTATGAAAAGCTAATTGCAATTTTGCAAAAATACAATATGGGTAATCTCCCAGATAATTGTTACACCAGTTAGACACAATATATTTGAGGGTAAAATTGAACAAATTAACAATTTCTACATCATCGGTTTCATTATTTATTCTAATGGTAGCTTTTAAATACTCTAACATGAACATCTGGGTTCCAATCTTTAACATATTTAGGATAGTTAAGTGGTTGATGATAAGGTCTGCTTGGTGGTAATCATGGCATGCTTGGATGCACCATTAGTAATCCAAAATATCTTGGGGGTCCTAGAGGTCTTAGTGGATCTAAGTCGCCTCTTCCTTGATCTGATGGTTGATTAATAAAAATTTTGTTCACCTCTTTGGGAATATCTTCATGCAAATTCACAAATTCTATTCCCCTTGGAGTGTGTGGTCTGGATGTGATACCAATAACTGTATTAATTAGCACTAATATAAACAAAACTTCGAGAACTATAATTATAGGTTGGGGCCTTGCCACAAAATATAATGGCATAGATCTTACCAATTCCATTATGAAATTTGAAGTTTTTGCATAGGTAATTCCCATATTTTTTTTATGTAATAGACTTTGTACATGAGCTACAGAAATAGGTAAAAGAATTTTGACCTTCTCATGGTACAAATCCTCTGACTCAATATGTCCATGATTCCCTATTCTTGCGGGTTTTGAATTCAGATTCTATAATTGCTTAGCAAATCCTTGCTTCACATTATTTCTAATAAATGGACATTCATTGATTTAATGTCCAATTTGATGGCAATATGCGCATCGTGGAGAATTTAGTCTTGGAACTTTGTTTACACTATGAATTCCTCTATTCCAATCTGTTGGAACTACACTAACAATGTTGCCAATTTGTTGATTAACTTTGGGTTCATTGTATCTCACTTTTATAACCATAAGATCACCTTTTGCTATTGTTGGTTCTGTTCTTAATAAGATTACTTCTTGTCTAGTTATAAGTATTGGCTCAACTCCTCTGGATATTAGGATACCATGAGTTACAACTTCTTATTCAACAACATAATGAATCAAAGGTTCAAAATTATGAGCTCTAAACCCTTCATTCTCCTGGCCTTCCCAATAATAAGGAGGTGATGTAAATCTACACCTTCGTACCACTTCCTCCCTTTTTGACTTATTAAGTTTCTGTTGTTCTTTTTGAATAAGAGCATAAGATTCATGTTGCTACATTAGATCTTTTGATTCTAGCATAACTCTTTGTGGGGGTTTAGATTCTCGATTCCTTTGTATAAATTCAACCTATGAATTTACATTTTCAATTTGATGCTCTTCTTTCCTAAAGTTTTGTTGCAAACTATTGTTGCCCCTTTGTGCTTCACCAATTCACACTTCACGAGGAATAATCGGTGTTGCTTGAGGCATTTTGTGGCTTGCATGCATGTCTTTTGTCCACGAATGTCTTTGTTCTATCTAAGAAACTCTTCTAGGTGTTTCAAACCATTGATCCACCTGATCTGCATTCAAATTATTGCTAATGGCAGTGCCATTTTCCACTTGTTCATGTAATACAACTTGATTTAATTGTCTCCTCAAACTTTTAGTTACAATTTTATTTTCCATCTCTCCACATTTTAATTCAAATTTGAACAAACTTTCGCATTAGAATAAAATCCTCACAATTAGTTATTCTATTTAAATTTGCTTCCTAAACAAAAAATTATGATCAAGATTTGAAAAAAAATGCAGAAAACGAAATTGAACTTCACTACTTATCTATAGAAACAAAATTTTCAAGAACAAGTCATAAAAATTCACTTTAAATTTAAACCCTAGGATGGTCACTAAATGGTAAATACAAAATCTTTAATCTTATATTCTGGTCTAAAATCTAGATTGAAATATAATAAAACAAATATTAGTAAAGTCTTCATTTAGATTTACTTAGATATAGTTTTATGATCAAAATAACAACTCTATCTATGGAAACAAAACTTTTCTAGATATCAAAACATATTTCTTTCATACTCCATTGAAGCTCCATGTTATACAATGATACAATGGTTCTCATCTCATTCTCTTCTCAAAGATATGCTTCAAAATAAAATAAAATCATGTGTTCTATTCAGATTCAAATGGTGATAAAAACTACATAATCTAGCTAGTAATTCTTTAAAATAATAACTAGCTAAATAAACTTATACTAACTAATAATTACCACAAATAACTACTCCCTTAACATACATTATTGTGGATGTGTTTGAGAAACAACAATGAGAAGGTGTAGTTGTTATTATATCTTGAAAATTTGCCATTTAAAGTAACTCTTTATTCTTTCTGCTTCTAAACCAGCTATATGTTTCTTCAAAAGATACATTTCAAAATGCATACATAATAATTCATGATGATGATGGAAAATGGCTAGAAAATAACATTTGAGAAGGATGTTTAAAGTTGTTTTCATAATAATAGAAGAGGAAAAAAGGTTATAAAGTTGTTGAAAAAGGACAAGAAAATGAATGCAAGAGTTGAACCATCACTACATGGATTTACATTTGAACACATATTTAATTAATTTAGGACTAAATTGATAATTTTGGAGTTTAAACAACATGGTGGATCGGATGAACTCCACCTAGTGGGCACCTAATTTAGCAAATTTGTGATCATTTCATAATAGAATGCCATTTAAATGCATGTCTTAGCAAGTTTATTGTTAAGTAAACATGAAAATGTCACAAAAAATTCCCCCAAAAAAATCAACATGCACATATTGTGTCTAATAAAAGAAGGGAATGATGGTGGATATTCATGGCACATTGTGCAAAAACCAAAGCTTGACAAATGTTTCAAAATTGATAACTTCTCAAAAGAATTCATATCAATTTGATGGGACAATTACAATGCATTTTTAATCCATCTAAGGTGAAAAAACCCCTCAACTTGGGCTATCCCTATTCACTTTCAAGCTACAATTGAAAGATGACATAGTCTATCATTATTCTCAATTCTATAACACAATGTGTGTCAATAGTTTTGAAGAATTATTTCAAACCAAAGGTTAAACTTGGCCTTGTTTGCATTTTTTCCTTATTATTATTAAGCTCCCATATCTTCTCCTTATCCTTGACATGACTCCCCAATTGTCACACTCTTTAACAAATAGAAACAACAACAAAAGCCTCCAAGGCTTTACTTTCTCTTGGACATATTGTTTTCTTTCTCTTCTCTACCTATGCAATTTTTTTAAAAATGCAACATAACAAAGCAAAAAAAAAAAAAACAAGCACCACACCACGTATAGATTTGTGTAACATTTTTGAATTCATTTGCTTATCAACTGGCATTGTTATGTAAAAGGATCATAAAGAAACATGTAATTGTCATACTATAAGAACATGACATGACACATATAAACTTTTGAATAGACAAAAGAACAATTTTTGTTATGTAAATAAATTGATGAAAGAAATAATCAAATATACCAAGTGATGCCCACTTTGTTATTTTTGCACCCATTTTTTAAGGCTATAAAAGCCTAAAATAAGGATGTTAAATTTTTGTTGTTTGATTTCATTTGTGATCAAATAATTGTTAAATACATGGGCAAAATGATTCACACAATTCATTTTTTCTCAATTTGTGTCTCTCTCGGTGAAATGATTTTAAGTTTCAATTCCACATTGTTTGGCTAATGGGTGTCCAACCAAAATCAAGTTGAATTAATAATTATGTGTTTTAGTTTACCAACAAGGAAGATCATGAATTTTTACGATGATTTCAACATATCCTTTGTTCATGTTCGTTTCTTAATTGACTTTTACCCATAATTTTTATTGTTTCTCTATATAGTATGAGTCGGGTTTAGTTTTTAAAACCTTTGATGTTGCAAAAGGTGAAGAAACTAGTGCCTTTTGGTTGTATGGACATACAACTTTGCTTGTTTTGGTTTTGCAAATTGGAAATTGTTTTTGGGATTTGGTCCAAATTGATAGGTCCAATGAAGCATTTCCGTTGCATACTTGGAATCAAGAAAGGTGTGACTGAATAAAGTTAGGACACTCCTGAACATTTTGTTTTATTGTGTTTGTTTCATGAAGCTTGCAAGGGCAACAAAATTCATTGGACAAGTTGAGAATTCATCATCACTTCCATATCAAATTGACCATCACCCATAAATGGGTGCCAACTTCAAGAGGGGTTGAAAGCATGGTGAAAATTGAACCCACAAAAACATGTTGCATTACCAACAATATTTTCAATTAATCAAAGTAATTTGTTACTATCCAAAAGGTTTAGGAGATTGACACGAGGAATGTTACACTTCAATAGGTGTGTTAAAGCACCATGTTGGTGTTCTATAGTAAAAACATTATAGAAGAAAATGGGTGAAGTGTAAGAGAAAAACAAATGATGACATGAAGGGACCAAGTGCCAAGAATTACGTTATTCCACATTGAATAACTTCCATGCCTACTTGCTATGGTTCACACATCAACATATCTAGATTTAAACAAAAATGAAGTTTTTTTAGGTCTTCAACTACCCAACACTAAAACTTCCACCCATGTTTAATGCACATTTTGCAATTTATAAGCACTTTATGTCTATACTTAGTTTGATAGCGATTAAATGTTTGTGGACGCAAATATAGTTTATAAATTGGCTCAAACACAAAACAAAAGGTTGTGAAATCTAAACCAAACTTAAAGGTTGACATGTTTCATTGTTTGCAAGTGGAGTTGAAACAAACAATGATGGCATTATACCTACAAATGTTGGAGTCTAAAAACCTAGAATTCTTGTTTCATGTAAACATGGGTGTGAATCATGAAGTATGTTTCACATTGCATATTTGATCCAAAACCTTACTAGTTTTTACATTTGTTTGTTACAAAGCTTAGGCTATTAAAACATGGAAGTAATTAAATATTACATCCTAAAGCATTAGTAATTTAATCACATCAAATTCCACTCCTCCTATTTGAGAAATCTATGGAAGCATCACCATGTTTCTAGGATAAGTAAGGAAGATTTTTAAAATTCCTTTTTTTGTTTACTTTGAATTGAAGTTGATAAACTTTTTTGGACATGCAAAAATTCTAGATCATCACAACAACGAAAGCCAATGGTGTACATCATGTTTTCATGCTACTTATGGATTAACATTGTTTCATTACTAATGGCGAGATTGAATTTCTCGAAGGGATTTGTCTTTTGCCTTACAGTCTCCACACACCCATGCCACTTGGCCTTGACATCGTCCCGTGACAAATGTGACCTTGTGCAAATCAAAAGATTTTGCAATGCTTGGGACTTTCTCCATGGTCTCCACCAACCAATTGGCTGCATCTTCATTGTTAGTTGTTGCACTTGTAACATCATCAAAACTCATTGTTGTAGGAAATTGGGAAGGGATAATTGTGGCCATTCCACCAAGAATTGCACCAACATTCAAGTTTGGAACTTGTGAAGCAAGTCCGACTGTAAGTTGTGCCCCCACTTTCAAAAGAATGGATAGTACCCATAATCCTTTATCAACAAGTGGTTGCACTTTTTGAAATGTTTCACTTCCGAGCATCACCTCAAACCCTTCTTGGTCCTTCACAACATGAATTCCGTCTATGTGCTCACACATCAAATGTAATTGTGCACATTCAAGCCCTGGTACAAAGGAGGTAACTAGTGTCTTACATGATTGCATCATATTCTTTTTTTGCACAAAATAAGCTAATCGTGGAATATTTCGTTGCTGCAATTGCACATTGAACTCCATGAGGGTATCCACCTTCTTGCATAACTTCTTTTGGAGTTGTTTTTGAAAGTTTTCAATCTTCGTAAAACTTTCATGGAATGTTTCGATGATTCTTGCCCCCATAGCTTCTTGATTTTCAATGATTCTTTCCACCCCATATTCATGTTTGTTACATATGTAACGAGTTTGTTCTTGAAGATTCTCCAACAAACATTGAAAGTCACGTCCCATTGATGGATCGATCTTTGTTTGAAAAGTAGCATGCAAAGATGCTACTTGTTCTTCTTGTGGATTTTGGGTTTCAGATGATTCTTGAACATCAGTTTTGAGTACAGATGAAACCATTGTGAGCACATTCCATCGTGACTCCATAAGAACTACTATAGATTTTTCCCCTAGTAACTCCACAATAAGGTCATGGGTAGTGGGAAGGACATCATGTTGTTTTACTAGGCCACGCACACTTGGCCAAGTGTGTCGATAATTTAAATTGCAATTGCTCATGAGGAATTCTTCTTCCAATGCTTTTAACGCCACTACTTGATCCTTCCTGAACATTTACCATTGAGATCACAACCATGAGAGGTGTTCACGATGTAACCAAATTAAAGAATGTGCAAAAACTTATAATGCATGAATGAAATATATTGAACTTTCAAAACCATGACAATATTTTAATAAAATGCTTTTGAACTAGAATGGTGCAACCCCATACCTATATTTCATCAAAGTTAACTCTTGTACACATTGTGGCCGTATTATGCTTTCAACAAGCCAAACTCCTCGGCAACCATCAATTGAAGCACAATATTGAAAAATGGTCTTCAAAATGTCTTCATTGATGATTTCCAAAGTTTCATCATGGCTTAAAGAAGAGCGCACAAGCACATCAATGTAATAACCGGTTTCACTACATTCTATCAACACTTCAACGCCTTTGAAGTTAATAATGATCAATCCCTTGTCCAGGTCATAATATGCGCTTCCACACCTATTGAATATGTTGTGCAACTTGACCTTCAAAAAAATAGGTTTTATTGTAAGTGATTTAGAATCAAACCTTCAATTAACAACAAACATGTTATTATGTGCAACTCAATGTGAATCATGAGAAGTTGTTATGTGCAACACCACTTACAAGAAAATACGTTTAGTTCATGTGCAATATATTCAATGTGACCACATGAACAATTTTTTAGTACATGTCATTTGTCAAAAAAAATTCATTATGAAGTAAAAAAAATTTCAATTTCTTGGCATGGTAAAACATTACTAGTTGTGTAATCAATTGAAAATAGTTTGAAATGCAAGGGATTAAAATATATTGATACCTTACCTGAAGTCGAGGAAAAAAACCAGGAGTGAGGAAGGTGTGGAATGGATCGTTACACTCAAGCCTGCGACCTAAGAAGATGGTTTCTTTTGGTGCTTGAGAAGTAGGTATGGGCCAATGCAACTTTCGTTTCCCCTCACTAATAGCCGTTATCTTATCAATGGACGAATTTGCTTCCAATGTGGCTGGAATGAAAACACCTGCATCCAAGTTTCCTGGTTCTTTCTCATAACATATGTTAAGATGAAGCATGAATTGTAAGAGGTCAATAGGGCCAAGACTTGTATTTGATCCAGAAGGAGTATGTTTGGATACCATGGACAAAGATTGGTTCAAAATATGTTCAATGTGATCTTTGGTGGCAAACCCCTTGTCATCAATGTAATGTTGGGTATCTCTAAAATTGATGACATATCCCATGATGTCATGACAAAACCAGTTTGGATTAACAACCACCCATTCCAAACCTGGGAAGTAAATGATGTTTCCAATGTCATGTAAATGTGCAGCAAGAACCCTTGCCCTTTCTTTGCTCTTCACAAGATCAAAAGGTTCATCATTGTCTGCTTCATTCTTCACATAATAAACCTTTGGTATGGTTTGAGCGCAAAGTTGACAAAAGGCGCTCCAACTCATTAATGGTCGATTTGGACACCTTTTGGTTTCTTCTGCAAGAGCATGTTGCAACCTTGCACTCTCTTCAAACACGAGTGGGGTTTTGGCCAATAAATCTCGAAAGCTTTTGAACACAAAATCAAGCACAGGTTGCACATGCTTTGTGGATAGGGCATTAATGGCATGAATTTCAGTAGAAATGTCCACAACATTTTCAAATTGCTTGCGCAAGTTGTTGACCACATTTGATTCTGCCCATATACAAAGGCTGCTTGCATCAAGGTCTTTGTCAGCATGTGTCAAGATGACATTCAATTGGGGCCGAAAAGTTGTTGAAGTTGGAGTGTTTGAAGCAACAAATCGAAGCCAATATAAGAGGTCTTCTTCAAGCTCCTTCCAATTTTTTCGATGGTGATTTCTTTCATGATGTTCTTTGTGCTTGATGGGGTCAAAAACGAATAAGAAGGAACAAGGATTCACAACGTCACCCAAGTTGGGCATCATGTAGTCATGAAATGCATGAAACTCTTCTTGCCCAGCTAGATCCCAAATGGAGATCGTGATATCAGCATCCGCCAGTGTAGAGATTTCAATACCTCGAGTGCGTCCATCTTGTTTTTTACCAATCAAGGCCTTGATTTGATGAAAAAATTTAGAGAAAGATAGAAGTGATTTCCTTCGTTGAATTTGACGATAGTGTGCAATTCGCACTAAGGATTGTCGCAATGTAGTTTTCCCTGCGATGAAATGTTAAGGTTTATTCAATTTTGCACATGATATGATAAGGATGATGCCTAGATAAAAAATGAGCAGAGTTGGAAAAATTCAGGATTTTGGGCCAATATCTACAGCTTATGGATTATGTAAGTAAGAATTTCAAACTTTAGCATCACATAGGACCTGAATTAGATGTGAAGTGCACTTGCCTGCTCGTGCAGAGCCACAAAGGAACAATCTGGCACCATTGGACTTGACGAAGGATGGATTCCAGCTCTGGAAAAGCGATGCATTTTGATCCAACTTCTGTTGAATGATAGAAAACCTGAGACTAAGTGACAAGAGGGTGCCTCGTAAGTTTAGATGCAACCAGGGATTGTTTTGCAAGCGGTTTAGAATTGTGTCAAAAACCTCTTGTTCCTCCGGCACATAGCAACCGGACAAGTCCAGCAATCGGAGGACGTTGTTTCCTTCCAGGGCTTCAAGCAAAATTTGGACGATGTCGTTCGACTTCAACCAGAAGCTATGGATTGCCAGCTCTCGTATTGTCCGATTAGTGCGAAGCATATTTGCAACAACCTCAGCCTGTTCGGAGTCTTCAACAAAGAGTACCAGTTTTTTGAGGGTTTCATTGGCTTGAAGGCCCGTAGCTGCGTCGCGGGACAAAACACCTGACAACTCCTTTAATTCGCTAACTTTCCACCTAGCATCAGGCAATCGTAAGCTGCTCAATTTGGTGTTCTCCCGCAGCATATCACACAAACTTTGACTGGTCGACTTGATTCGGAAAATGTTGTGCCCCTCGATATCCAAACTTTCCAGGACTTCGTTAGATTTGAGAAGCTCCCACAGCTTGTCCCGATCAATCATAGAGGATGTGTAACCGGTACACTTGAAAGACTTCAGACTCTTGCTTCCACCAACAGCAATTGTCAATCGTTTTCTAGTTACTTGTGTTAGTTTATGGTAGCCTTCCAAGACCAACGCTTCTAAGGTACAAGCAGGTGATCTGAGTTCCGCGATCAGATCCTCCACATCCCTTCCCTTTAGGAGCCGAACCGTCCGATCCCGCGCCAAAGCAGGTGCGTCCGTCCCTCTCTTCTCACCAGAACTAGAAGCCGCCATCACCGCTGGAAACTGAATTAGTTTCAGGCTACAAGCGATGCACGCAACTTGTGTAGATGCGTATCCAGGCACCAGGCTCCCACAAACCACGAACTCCTAGCCTCAAAAGCTTCAGATGGTTACTTACCACACTCTTCAGTGCATCCTACTCTTCTTCACATGCATAGGTGCGATGCAAGTGTTTATGGAACTGAACTTCAAGGGGAAACCTTCACATGCAGGCCTGTTTTTCTACTACAACACAATCTGCTTCATTGCACCCTTCTCTGGTACTTCACACACATATACCGACACATCTGTGAGAAGTACTCAGAGCTTTCACCAGGGACCTGTCAACGCGGCGGCTGCTGCTCTCGAACGCGACGACGAATAGGCAGGCCTTCATGGTGTCCACTCCCTCCCTCCCTCCACACTCTCCTCAATTAATACGCACCACGAACCTCTCTCTTGCTGGTGTGTAATAGCAGTAGCAAAACCTGTTCCCAAGGAAAAATTGAGTCTCCAGGAAGTTTGCAATGGCGCATCCGTCGCTCCCGTTGCTCACGTGAGCACCCTCTGATTCGACCGACGGAACGTCGCCGAAAAATTCAACGCGGCATCGGCATCTCACGATGCCCTCGATGCTAGATTGTCGAATTGCATACAATTGCGTAAATCCTCCTCCTTCCAGTTGATCTAATTGATGGGATTGAGAAATTCCACGCGCGTTTCGGCGCACACGATTTGAACTAGGAAGTGGATGGCAGAGGAATCTAACTGGAAACGGGGCCAACGTTTTCATTGCACGAACGTTGCTTGTGTCTTATTCCGATCTAGCTCGTCTCGGATATGCTTCTCCTTCGTTGGTGTACGATGGCAGACTCGTGTCCAGTCGAGAGCGCTATTCACGCACTGGACACATTGTTCACGCACTGGACGCATTGTTCACGCACTGGCCACATTCTTCGAGGCCAAAATGTATCACCGTGTCGCAGGCTCAACCTCTAGCATCAGGCGCGCGCGCCTGGATCAGCAGCTGCTGTTCGTTCCTGCCTGCATCAGTCTCCTCCCCATTCTTGGCAGTAAGTAATTCCTCTTGTGAACTAGCTTTAGCACAGTATATTCTCACAGCTGGGAAAGCGCATCGACGATTGATTGCTTGGCAGGTAAGCTCTCCATTCTGTTGCAACGTACTCGAATCGTCTTGATATCCTTGCATGGAATGTTATCTGCAGCTTCAGAAGCATGCTTGCAGTTTCAGCCATCTCCTTCGTTTTGTGGTCAAGGGTGGTTATCTTGAATGTCCTTATATTCTTGCAACACATACAAGGTTTTGGTCAGCATAGAGTCACACTGTGCATGCTTTGTTGCACTTTATCTGAAGATGAGATTGTCTTATCCACAAGATCGATTTCAAACAGTCTGCACATTTTTCATCTCTCTGTCTTCAGAGATCAAGTGATTCACATTCAGGACATTGTGGTCAACAGCATTTCCAGTGCATTTTGTTGGACTTAATTTAACCTGGAAGATCATGCTCATGGAGCATTTGGGTGCAAATCATCAGGATTGATATATATGAATGAAGGAATCTTGGAAAACTCACTTGTTTGTCAGAAAAAGTAATCTGAGTGGTATAAGATACTTACATAAAGCAGATCTCTTTTTCTTTGCAGATTTGTTGCAGTAGTACAGGCAGTCAAAGCTGTGGAACATCAAGTCTGTTGTAGGCACTTGTTGGCAGAGACTTCTTACCATTAGGTTAGGGTATTTGTACATGTCAATCTCTGGTCTTGCAGCTTGTGTAGACAGTACAGAAGCTCCTGATGATCACAGTGAGACAATTGAAGGGGAAGAATTTCTACACTTTCCTGGCCACCAATATTCAGATTTCTCAGCAAAGAGATCCAGGTGGGTTCATTCCTAGGTGTTGAAAATGTTGTCTGGACTCTATCAATTAGATGTCAGGAAAAACAGGTATATGGGTTTGTGGATGCTGCCCATGTTCTTGATGGACAAGACTGGTCAGAAAAAAACAGCATGGTTCTAGTTTTGGTTTTCAGCATGCAGTCAAGCAGCTGGTTGTTGTGTCTTGAGTGAGTGCCCTCAACAAAGTTCTTTATTTCTCTGCTGCAGTTGGAGACAGACTGTGAACTAGGAACCAACAAGGGAATCTCAGATAAGCAGCTCCAGCTGAAGATATGTCATCCACATGTGTTGAGTATAAGAATGGTGGACTTGCTTGGCATAACAACGGTGACCAGCCATTGAACATAGAGGAGTGTGCACACACCAAGAAGTTAAGCACATGAGACTTGTATTATCTTCCAGCAGTCTTGCTTGCAAATGCTGATTTGGCCAATTCTGATGCCTTGCAGATGGCTTGAATTGCTGATCCTCATACTTAGTCTCCTCCATGATCTTGTCCACTCTAGTCATTGTATGTATTAGCAGCATTTTGGAGAGAAGGTCCCATTAGCCATTTATCCAAGGTATCTGAAGCTGTAATGGACATTCTTCTGATGCAGGGTCCCTAAGAATCAGTGTCTTACCAAGGTACTCTTGATTAGCCCAGCTTTTGTAGAGCAAGTGACAAGTTCAAATGTATGTCCTTCAGTTTGAGTTGATGTCCTTTGAAATGTTTGGAGTCTTTGGAAGGATGCCAATCCTGTTTTTGTAGGAGATGGTTTCAATCTGTGTTGCTGCTTCACACAGGATCTCAAGAGAAATGCACTATAAAGTTGGATGTGGGCTGTGCAGTTTGGGAGACCAGTTGACAAATTTCTCTCTTTAACATTGAGCCACTTGCATCTCACTTCACAGCTCAAAGAAAAGGAGCACAAAAGTCAAGATTCGTGCACCCTGTGCACTGTTGGGATGCTTTGGAATGCTTTCGGATAGGCAAACTGTTTGCCAGTGTTCTTGGAGGCATGGAGGGATATATACCAGGAAATTCAACAGTATAACCAAGCTTGTTTTTGGCACCCCAATGAATTGCAGGTGTGCTGCTGCCAGATTCCACAGGTGCCAGACCCAAGCTTGCATTGTGCTTCTTTTATTCATGCTGAGCTTGTCAGGGTAATCTCCAAGCTTGAGTTTCTGTGTGGCTCTCCACAATTCTCATTCGTACACAGGCAGTAAGGTGTCAACACAGTCTGCAAATTTAGACATTTATGGTAAGCTCTTGTTGAAAAAGTGTCTGGTGCTGCTGGATGTCCAACTGTGACAAATTTTTAAGAATGTGCCTGA
>Ga0116228_10000673_pt1 | contig 26512 bp, 26 predicted proteins | sample S1TSphfallax_2_FD_89694 | JGI IMG/M metagenome (GOLD analysis project Ga0116228, IMG submission 89694) | Host-associated microbial communities from peat moss isolated from Minnesota, USA - S1T2_Fc - Sphagnum fallax MG | ecosystem: Host-associated > Plants > Peat moss > Unclassified | place...
ACAAAAAAAAAACAAAAAATTTATTTTTTTTTTTTTTTTTTAAAACCAAACCAACAACACAACCCCCCCCCCCCCCAAAAAAAATTCCCAAAACACATTTTGTTATAATTCTTCAACCTTTAAAGCCAAAAAAAAAGTGAAAGGAAAATTTTCAATGTCTTTTTTAAAAAAAAGCAAACAAAAGAGGAAAGGGTTGGGTGGGAGGAGGGGGGGGGAGGTGCATATTAGCTAAGTTGGTTAAGGAAAAAAAAAAACAAAAGAAAACCTATCACAAAGTTGAAGCAAAAGTTTGACCAAACCCAACTACCTACTTATTCACCTACCTACCTACCTACCTACCTATGCACTTAGCAACAGACCTAGAAACCCTCCCCCCAAAAAGGTACCTAGTTCCCAGAAAATTCAGTTTTCATAGTGCCATATTTATAGATCACAAGTCCACATCCCTTAACCATCCACCATCACTACTACCATTACTACAATTCCTAGCACTACTAGTCTTGTTCTCCCCCCCCCACCGGGTGTCTATTGCATGACTCGCATTCTATTGTCAGTTAAGCATTGATTCACAAGGAGTAGATGATGAATCAACAAGAAGAAGCAAGGGAATGAATGATCATGCAACAAAGTTAGTTAGTTGGAGCAAACAATGCCTTTTGGTTCATTGATTTGAGAGAGACAGAGAGACAGAGAGAGAGCTTGCAATTGCAACAACAGCAACAACAAACAACAACAACAAGAGCTTGGGAACCAGACTAGCAGCTTGGGATCAATTGAGCTTGGGAAAGGCAAGTAAGTAGTAGACTCCAGATCCTCTGGAGCAAACTACCCACAAAAAAAATATTTTTTGGGGGAATTTGGTCGCACTTGGTATCGTGAAGGAGGAGGAGGAGGAGGAAGAGGAGGAGAAGGAGAGGGCCCCATTGTGGAGTTTTTTTTTGTTTTGGGTGGGTGAGAATGGGACCGTGGAGATCGGTGGCGGTGGCGGAGGTTCTCGGTGTTGTTGGATTTGTGGGTCTAGTGTCCACCAGTTCCGTAGTGGTGGCTAATGAGGATGATGGTGTTGTAGCAAGTGTCTTGTCCAGCAGCAGCCCCTGGTTGAACTTCACAACCCTGTTGCAAGCTTTGTTTCTTGCGGTTGTGGTTGGGATTGTGGTGGTGAAGCTCAGAGCACCCAAGCTGAAGCTACCTCCTGGACCCCTTGCTTTACCCATTGTTGGCAACTGGCTGCAGGTAGGTAGAGAAAGAGGAATGATTCTAGTTCCGAACTCTCCCACTCCCTCCCCTTCTTCTCTTTTGTTTTCTTCCTCTTTTTTAAAAATTTCCATTGGTTCTCTTGCTTGCTTGTTTGCTTCTCTCTCTTTTTCTTTTTCTTTTTCTGGTTCTTTTTTGCTCCTTTTTTTGGTGGGTATTAGAGATTTGCTCTGGTGAAGGTGTGTGTTCATGTGTGTGTTTTCTCTTACGAAGATCATGGGTGGGGGAGAGTCATGGAGGAAGGAGTGGATGGGGGCACAAACTTTAATTCTTGGTTGTTGTTTTTGCAGGTAGGGGATGACTTAAACCACAGGAATTTGTCGGAATTGGCACAGAAGCATGGGGATGTGTTCATGCTGAGGATGGGACAGAGGAACTTGGTGGTGGTTTCCTCCCCGGATTTGGCCAAGGAAGTGCTTCACACACAGGGAGTTGAGTTTGGGTCTCGCACCCGCAATGTGGTCTTTGATATCTTTACTGGAGACGGTCAAGACATGGTGTTCACAGTCTATGGGGAGCATTGGCGAAGGATGAGGAGAATCATGACAGTTCCCTTCTTCACCAACAAGGTGGTCCAGAGCTCACGCTTTGCATGGGAGGATGAGGCAAACCATGTGATCAAAGATTTGAAGGCAATGCCTGAAGCATTGACCACAGGAGTGGTGATTCGCACGCGATTGCAGCTCATGATGTACAACATCATGTACAGGTTGATGTTCGATTCCCGATTTGAGAGTGAAAATGACCCCCTGTATGTGAAACTCAAGGCTCTCAATGGAGAGAGGAGCCGACTTGCACAGAGTTTTGAGTACAACTATGGTGACTTCATTCCCATCCTTCGCCCATTCCTCAACGGCTACCTGAAGGTCTGTAAGGAGGTCAAGGATCGACGACTGGCTCTGTTCAAGGAATTCTTCCTCGATGAGCGCAAGTAAGCTCAAGATTTTCAGTCCTAGGGTTTGTTGTTGCCAGTATCTAATAATCTTGGAGGTCAGTTTGTTTATAGTTTTGAAAGCTTGAATTTCAAGCAGATAGGTACATGCAGACTGGAATTTCATATTCTCCCGGAAATTCTGCTGTACTCTAAACCTTCACTCTTTGAAACTGGCACATGCAGGAAGATGTTGAGTGTGTTGGGCCCAAAGGCACAGTCCGAGAAGTGTGGAATGGACCATATTCTTGATGCACAGAGCAAAGGAGAGATTAGCGAAGACAATGTCCTTTACATTGTGGAGAATATCAATGTTGCAGGTATGTACATCTCTCTCTCTCTCTCTCTCTCTCTCTCTCTCTCTCTCACAGTGATTGCCAGTCAATGTCCCCTTTCGAAAGCTCCTCATGGACTTTGTGCTGTAGTTGTTGTCTGCATACAAGAATCTGATGTGCCTCCTCCTGTACACTCTCATCTCTTGGACATTTTCATGTGGACATTTTCATGCTCTGCAACTGCAGCTATCGAGACAACCTTGTGGTCTATCGAGTGGGGCGTGGCAGAGTTGGTGAACAATCCTGAAATCCAAAAGAAGATCCGTGCTGAATTGGACAACGCTCTTGGCAAGGGCAACTTGATCTCAGAGCCAGACACTTGCAACAACAAGTTGCCATATCTCACTGCTTTTGTGAAGGAGATTATGAGGCTTCACATGGCAATCCCACTCCTCGTGCCCCACATGAATCTCCACGATGCCAAGCTTGCAGGATATGACATTCCAGCTGAGAGCAAAATCCTGGTGAATGCATGGTGGATTGCAAACAACCCCAAATACTGGGACCAACCAGAGAAGTTCATGCCAGAGCGTTTCTTGAATGCAAACATTGAGGCTAATGGCAATGATTTCCGTTTTCTTCCTTTTGGAGCTGGACGACGCTCTTGCCCAGGAATCATCATTGCCATTCCATTGCTTTCCATTGTGCTTGGACGCTTGGTGCAGTCATTTGAACTTCTCCCTCCTCCAGGTGTGAAGCAGGTAGATGTTACTGAGAAGGGTGGACAATTCAGTCTTCACATTGCAACACACTCAACAGTTGTGGTCAGGCCAATTGCATGATTTCTCTTACAGTGTCACATGCTGGTGTGGTGCACTACACCTCCTCAGGTCCTCCTTCTCCGGCTCATATAAGTACTAGGAGGAAAAAACATATTGTGCATCTTCTTTTCATACAAAGTGTATATGTCCTCGTATTATATTAGGCTAGCTAGAGAAAACTTTACAACAAGCATGCAGGGGTGTCCTTGATAGTCGAATCAACTCCTCGAAATCTGCTACTCCTCCTGCCAAAGAAAAATTGTCAAAGCATATTTCCACCCACTCACGTTCTCATCTGTTGGATCATTGTTGAGCTCTTCAGAATTCCTAGATCCTTAAAACTGGGACCTATATATTAGCCATTCTCCAGAGTCAAGGAGAGGCCGAGGGGTTAATTTCTGCTTACAAGGCTTTTGCATTGTTTCAAAAAACTACTATTGTTCTGCAATGTATTATTCCAATCATAAGCTGATTTTGGGTTTTCTTCAGGCTGGACTGAGTCTTCTTTGCAGTATTTTGCTTGGACCCAATGATCTGTTTTTCTCCGTCTCCCTCTTCCCCATTTACTCCTTTTTCCTTTTGTGTGTAATCTCTCATGTACTTTCTGTTCATGGAATGAGGAACTGAATCCATTTCCGCTATTTCTCATGCATCCCATGTGTTGTTTGTGACCAATGGATTCTTTTGACTTACTCATTTGTTGTAGGGAACCTTCGGAAGCAAACTAGAGGGGCATTATTGCATAGGATTCAGATGCAGTAGTGCACTTTGACATGAAGAAATTTTTTTTTTGTCTTTTGTAAACACAAAAATTCTCCAGAGGCTGGATACCTGTGGAATAGGATTAACTCCATGCAATTGACACTAAGAAACTGAGGGATTCAATTGGGAGTTGGGGACATGAAAACTTTCACTAAAACTGCAGCAACTGTGTGGTGAGATTGATGATCTTTGCTTATCAAGAGTGGTGGAGGAGTTTATGACAGTACAAAATCTGTCTTCATTATTATACCATGTGCAAAATACCAAACTGACATGAACAACATGGGGCTCACCACCAAGGTCCAGTTTTGTAAAGTTCCTGCATGCATCAAAGAAATGCAGCTGGCCTTCCTTGTAGAATTCAAGCAGCCCAGCAGCCTGTGAACTATGTATATGAAGAAACTATTGCATCCAGAAAATGTTTGACACATATGACCACTTCTTCTTCTTCTTCTTCTTCTTCTTCTTCTTCTTCACTATGATCAAGCCATGATTGTTTTGCAGCTCTGGGACTTGATCATGAGAATGAATAATTTTTTGGCCACATGAATGAATTCCTCCAGAAATCAGCAACTAACTGCTCATCTTGGAACAAGCGTCAGCTGATCATTGACACCAAAGAGAAAGAAATATTCATGATCTCTAGCACTAAGTATTTAATGTTTGTTTCTGAACTCTTTTTGCACCCCATTGTTATAGAATTTACACATGGCAAAAAATTCTTTTGTTTCTTTGGGGTAGGCGGTTGAATTTTCTGTGTATCCTTTATTCTTCCAAAATTTGCACTTGGCAAAAAATTCTTTTGTTTGTTTGTTTGTTTGTTTGTTTGGGTAGGTGGTTGAATTCTCTATGTATTCCTGTTTTGTTTTTTTTTGGTTGCAGATTTAAACGCGAGGAAATAAATTATTTTATTGGCAACAACATCCCAGAACAGCTTGGAAATATTTTCACACACAGCAGGAAGAATATATTTCCCAAGCTGCTGTTGCTGCTATTTGTCGCCGCTGGTTGCTTGTGATTTTCATCGCTTGGGTTCTTCTTCCGGCCAGCTGCTGCACCCAATACTGATCATGTAAGAAGATACGCTTTCTTCTGTTTTCTTTCTGTCTATTTGTTTGTTTCTTTGCTTTTGAGGTTTTTGGTTTTGTGGGTGTGTTTGTTTTGTCGTTGCTGCAATCGAATATTTGCTTCTCGAGCCGTGGCTGAGGATAGAAACGTAGGCAAATGAAGACTCTACTAGCCAACAGCAAGTTGAGTACGAGAGCGATAGCAATTTAGGGTTTTTTAGGGTCTTCTTCTCATCATCATCCTCTGACCCTTCTCTTGCTCTAAATTCATTAGTCTGGTGATTACCAATTTGGACAGAGGGTGGTTTGTTCCAGTGTAGGACTGGTATTGGATTTTTAACATACCCATCTGGTATGGGTATTTGATTATTTTTTTTTTGAAATTTGCATATCATGGCAATATGGGCATTGGGGGGGTGAAGATGCGAAAACTCGTACCAGGTGGTATCAATATGTACAAAGTTCACAATTTTCACACAACTGGTATGATTATCACGGTATTGAAATATGTGTGATACCAAAGGCGTACCTAGTAACCATATGAATATGTTGATTTAATGTGTGATGCCACAAAAAAGTGAGTTTGCAATTTGTATGTGCATCGTTAGGCCAATTTTTATCAATCTTTCTGCATAAGTTGAAGGGAATTTTTTTTTAATGAACCCTTAAAACAAAAACCAACAAAATATTGGTCACAACAAAATTGATTTGTAGATGTCCCAAAATCATCACAAATGCATCATTGATCAAAGTCTAAGGCTGGCAAGTTGGAAAAAAATAATTTTATTAATATCATCATAGGCATAAAATTAATAACATTCATTTGCACATGTAGATCCCATGTTGGAAAAAAAAAACGTCACTTGATAAGTCATCTACAATAACTAGCAAAAAAATATTGTGACAACTTTGATTTGAAAAGGCCTAATATTCATCATTAATGCATCATTGATTAGAGGCAAAGTCAACGAAGCATAAAATTAATAAAATTAATTTGTGTGAGTAGGTCCCATGTTGGGAAATAAATCATTACTTGATAAATTGTATAAAATAACCAACAATAGGCATTACAACACATTTGATTTGAAAAGGTCCCAAATTCATCACTAACGCATCATTAATGAAGGGCTAAGGCTAGGTTAAGCATAATCAAACACAAAAATTAATATGCAAGTTTATAAGTCCCAAGTTGAAAAAAAATCATCACTTGATGACACATAAAACATGGTACCAAATACTGACACAAGCACTACAAATTATTTTGATTTGCAGAGATCCTAGAATTATCATAATTGTGTGAGACATCGTATCAAAGCCTCAATGTGCTATGAACTTGGGGGGGAAAAATGGTCACTTGATGAATCAAATAAATTAACCAACTGAAGCAACACCAAAAATTTGATCAACAAAGGTCCAAAAACTTGCAACAATGTATATCATTGATCAAAGGTTCATGGGGCCAAACACAATCACAAATGTTTTTTAAAACATAGCCAAATCCCTTGAGATTGAAAAAAAATCAACAATTAATGAAAAAAGGAGGTAGCAAGTAACCAACAAAAACACTAGGAGAGGATTTCCAACCTAAATGAACATGAAATCACAAAGTTTTTAACTCGTCCTCAAAATAACCTTGTTCCTAAAGTTCTTTTCATGTTCATCAAGTAGTTTGTCTTTTGCACAAAAAAAACTCAGTGACATCTTTTTCAGTGAGTTTGTAATTTGTTTGTGCATCATTAGGCAAATTTTAATAAATCATCACCAAGGCATCCAAAGTATCAAGACCCAATTGATAGCATTATAAATGAATCAATACACCGGCAATGCTAAAAATGCGTTCAATTTTGATTTAGCTTCTTGGAATTCCAAGGATTTGTTTTGCTAAGAATCCAACATTTGGGAATTGGGATTCGTGTGTCTTCCACCAAGCAAGAGGACTTTTCAAGTCCTCCTTTGAAACTACAATTTGACAAAATAAAAACAACTTAGGTTTTAACAAGCCTTCTTCTGTGGATGTCGATTCACCAAACAACGAATCATCAAGAACAAGTGGATTTGGAAGAGGTGTTTGTGGGTAGCAAGGATAAAATGACTTGAAGACCACAACTAAAAGTGGAACCAATTTTTTTTTGTCATACTCCTCCAGATGAGTTCTATCCTTCCTAATCAAGTTTGCCACACATTTTAAGCCCTTATATCTAGGGTCTAACATGAACACCATCATGTTATGGGCCATGGCTGCATCAAATTGAATGCAAAATACAATAAAAGGTTGCAAGACATGTAAAGATTATGTTGCCATCTTAGCATACAAGATTTCCAACTTTGCATCAAATTTTCCACAAATCAAAGGAGGAAAAATAGATGCCCTAGAATTGTACTCAATTTGAAGCTTAATGTTAATGGGAATTACAACATAAAGAGCATCGGATAACAACTAGTTACCTTTAATCTAGTTGAAAACACATTGTTTAACAACTAGGTTCAAGATTTCAATCATTGCCCTTGCAATAGCCCAAGTCGGGCCAAACGGAACATGGGCTTGTAATTGCAAAGATTGACAACTTGTCACAAATCATGATGGTGCAAGCATACTCCAATGTTTCTTGGAAAAGTACAACTTTTGAAACAAACCTGGTTTTCACAAGGGTTTTCAACTTTCTTGGAGGCAAATTTGCTTCTCAACAAGCAACTTCCCATTCTTGCCTCCCTTTGCTTAACTTTTTTGTCCAAGTGATGGTTTTTTGTAAAGTAGATTGGGCATATTTCAAAGAGACCTCCTTCATGCCTTAACAAACCTTTTTTTCATTTGTAGCATAATGGCAAACCTTTAACAACACATGTCCCAAACATGTGCCACAAAAGGGCTTCTCCAATTGAAAAACATCACAAGACACAACAATGGATAGGGTAGAATTCAAGGTTTCTCTTTTCACACAAGCCAATACCTTGTTGGTCAACTAAAATTTAGCCAAAAGAGGCTTCACAAGCCCTACCAATGCAATTCCACTAGTATTTGTATTTTCAAATAAGTCGATAATGACATTGCAAGGTACCCAATCTTGATCCAAGAAGTTCACAATGAATGCAAAGGTGTCAAACCCAGTTCAACTCATCCATAAGTTGAATGTGATAAAAATTGTGTCACATTGTGCCAACGCAAGTAGAACATAATGATCCATGCACTTAACAAGTGCAATACGTGTTATTTGACAAGTTGTTTCCAAGTAGGAAAACAAACTTTACCATTTTGCCACATGACCAAACATCATAGCCAAAAAGACTCCATTGTAAATAGTGGCACATATCCCTTCGCAACGAATAGAACTAGGTTTTCAATGAAGACTAACTGAGGGGGGTTAGAACTTTTGTAAGGTCAAGTGTTCAAAAAAAACTTAATTATTGTAGAAGGCGCAACTCGTTTACGCTTCTTGCTCTTCTCACAACTCGAATTGGAAGCTTCATCTTCATTCTTATGATGCAAAGCATATTTGGCAACAATGGCTTCATGTTCATTGTCAATGTGTTTCTTCGTGGAGGTGATGCCATGCATTGGATTTTAGGTGAGAAGGCCCATGTGCTCATGAATGGTGTTGTTTGAACTTTGAACTTGCTCAATGACATGACAAATAATGCATTTCATGGTTTGCGGTGCCCCCAACAAAACTTTTCAAGAGGGTTGTTTAGGACAAGAAAGCCCACACCATGGGAGTGTAATGGTTTGTGAACCAAAACTTCATATTTGCCTCTAGCTACTATAGTTGCACTCTCCATATTACTTATTCCTTTACAGATAGGACTTCCACTTGAGTCTTTGAAGTTTGAAACATGGAGTTATTTGTAAATCATGTGTACCCTTCAACATCCTAAAACTCATTAGTTATGATGAACTCACCTATAGGATCCATTTCACCATGTACCCAAACTTGACTTGTGAACATTACTCCTAATAACTAAAACCTAAAAGCCCATGTACAAATCTTGAAACTAATAATGACTTACAACTCAAACACCATCAATGCCAACATCACTAGGGCAATGAGTGAACACCACAACAATGACACCAACCACCATATGATCATAATGATGCACACACAAGTCGATGTTTTGGACGAATATTAAACTTGAGACATGAAAAATGAAAAATATTGAGTGGTAGTAGTTATTAATGTTTGTTTTATGGTTTTCCACTTTTGATATTCCTATTAAGTTTATGGAACAAGGAACCATGCACATTGAGGCACCTAATGGACTTACATTTTCTTATATAACATTAGATTTCCAAGCTTGATTTTTGCACCACACCGCCCACATTGAAAAGCCACCATCAATTATAATGTAATAGTTTCCCACCATGTTGAAGAACAACATAACTTCTAATTTACAACTCACACCTTACACCTTATTAAAGTTGATACTCATACCATGGCATCAATGCTCATAAATAGTTGTGTATGAATATAAATCAAGGTACCTAAAATGTTGTTAGCAATCGGATCTAGTATGAGTCGAAGTGTCCAATTTTCACATACCATAGCAATATGATCTCAATTACAATATGATGAACAACCATACCCAATTGGTCAGGTATTTTCATATTGATATTGATACTCAAGTTGATATCCAAATGCAACCTATATACCAATCCAACACTAGTCTTTCCCCATGAATGGGTACCTATCAAAGGACCTCTGTTAAGGCCCTTGGCTTGTGTGGGGATCAAATCGGTGGGTGTATGCATTTTGATGTAGGCATTAAAGTTCAATGTCTCTTCTCCTTTGCCAAGCCTTTTTTTTTCCCAAAAAGAAGACCTTTCTTCTTGTGTTAAAAACAGTGCATTTTTGTTTATAGTCTCTTTTCCATGAATGTAAACCACCATCTGCAATGCATAGCTATGGAATGGGAGGTGGGTTTTGAAAGAGGGGAAATAAAAAACAATCTTGCATGTGTAGCTTAGCAATGCACATGCAAGATTTGACTATGGCTACTATGCAAATCATTTATAAATCTTTGTGGTTTCCAATAATGATCTAGGTTGTTGGCTTTGTGAATGAAAAATAATGGAACTTGAAAATGGATCAACTTCGAATGTGTTTGATGCTAATGCATTTTGTTCAAGCTTCATGAAATGTCCTCCAATTTGGGAGCTATGTATGTTATTGGGTGCTTATACTTGAACCAATTTTAGGGCTAACGAAGTTGAAGAAACCAATGTTGAACAAGTTCATGAGAAAAGACAACAAAAGTTAAAGAAGAGGTAGAGGCAGTTGATCCAAAACTTGAAGTTGAAACATTATGCAAGCCAAGATGTGTAAAACAATTGTTTTCATATTAAGTGGGGCTATAAGCCAAATGTTTTTAAGGTGTAAATGTGATTACATGCAGTGGCATTCTTCATTTTCCTTTCAAAAATTGGCATTGATCAAGGTGTTGGTGCCTAGTTTACATGAGCTAAAGCCATTATGGGGATGGATATAGACTTGTGAGAAGCATGTGGAAGAGGAGGAGGGAGATCAAAAGCATTGCATTGGCCAATTTTTTAATTATTGGGGTTGTGTTGATAAATGTGTGAGTTCTTTTTCATCTAATATATTTATATTTTTTGAGTATGGCTAACAAAAATGGATTTGGAGAATGTTGATAAATTTGTGAGTTCTTTTTGGCCTAATATACCTATGTTTCTCCAAAGCAGATAATTCAAGGGAACACGCACAGCTGCAAAAATGGTCTGTGGAAATACCTTGTTAATTTTACAGAAAGGCCCGAAACAAGAAAATGCATAGTTTTTTTCTAACGTTCTTCTGTCATTATTCTCCAAAACGTCTTTCCAACTTAAGCTTGAAAAAGTAGAATGTTTAGAGGCCATCCAACTACTAACTTGAAGTAATTGATCAATTTCGTGTATTGATGGTAACCGATCATTATATCCATAGCGTTTTTCACGCCAAATCTTAACTTCCTTTTGTTGTATTTTTGTACCGTCATCAATACGCTTAATCAACTTGATAGATTGTATTGCCCCAAGGCCTATATGTTTTAATTGGCTCAATTGATCTAAAAAAAATACATGAATAAATGTCCTTTTAGGAAAATGGTGAGTAATAAAGCTACCAAGACGAAATCCAAACGTGTTTCCTGTAGGTAGATGTATTGAACTAAAATAATCTATAAAGTTTACATATTGATACAATAATTTTCCATAATAATAATCATTAAACCAACTTGAATCTGAACTACGATTTAGTTTGAGTCTGACTGAAATTGGATTTACTTTTTGCGCCATAGCTTACTATCGTACCTTTTCTTTCGGTTTTACTTTGGTCCTCGAAGGCGAAGCTCTCTTCCCAGAGGAAAAGGGTTTTCGTGTAGAAGCAAACATGGCTATGGAAAATGGATCTAGAGAATGTGACCATGAATGCAAATCATATGTGACAAAGGGGATTATCTTAACGAAATGCACTTTCACAGAGTGCATGGGGGCCCCAATGCAAGCATTCACTATTGTAATGAAACATGGTCAATATATTTAAAGTTTATAAATACTTGAGTTAAAATTTCACTAGTAAAATGTGGCCAACGTAATACTCGTAAAATGATGTGAACAAAAATTTGCCATGTGCATGATATTAATTAAATACATTATCTACATGAAATTCAATGTATAGATCTAGTTCATTATATTCATGAACTTATTGTCATGAATGAAATTGAAGAAACCATACAAATTTTGAAATTTTTTGTACCATTATTCATTATTTTCAAATTTTATCCATGTGAAGAGAAATGGCCAAAAAGGGTGGAAGTAAATTACACATCAATGTCAAATTTTTGCTTAGGCTAATATATATTTGTCACGGATGCCAATGTCATGGAATTCATTCATTTGAATGTTCTTACATGACTTATAATAAACTTGCATTTAACTCTTAGTTTAATTTTAGTTCACTTTTAATTAATGTCTAATTAAGTTTAAGTTCATTTTTAATTCACTTTCAATTAACTTTTAGTTAAGTCATAATTCACTTCTAATTGATTTTTAGTTCACTTTTTAGTTAAAATTTAATTTACTTGTAGCTAACTCTTAATTCACTTCTAATTAATTTTTAGTTCATTCTTAATTAAGTTTTAATTCACTTTTAATTAAATGCTAATTCACTTATAGTTCACACATGGGTGGACGTGGGCGGACATGGGCCACATAGGGGTGCACATGGGCATAGAAGGGTGAACATAGGTCACATGTAAATTGAAAGTTTTTTGAAAACCTTTTTTGAATTAAATGCCCAATTAGTATAAATAGAGATAAAATTCCCCCATTACCTTCAATTTGTTCAACATTAGTTTTGGGTATTTTTTCTTATTAGAGTTTTGGTCTATTCTTATTTTGTTTTTGCAATAAAACCTTGTTGAATTATTGTCTTACATTTTTTGTGTTGTTGATTTTTCTTATTTCACGATTTGGATTTGGGATTAAGCATGCCCTTGTTCTTGTATTGATTTTTAAAAATCCCACAAACTTGGTTATTTTCATGCCCATGACAATATCAACATTCTAAACTAATAAATCACCCTAATATGTAAACCCATAATCAATATATTGAAAGTTTAAATACTTGAGTTGAAATTTGACATGTAAAATGTTGCAAATACCCATAAATGACATAGACAAAAATTTCCATGTGCATGGTATTAATTGGACACATTATATGCATGAAGTTGAACATGTATATTTAGTTCACCATATTCATGAATTCAATGATATGAATGAGATTAAAGAAACCATTAAAATTTTGAAGAATCTTATACCATTATTCATTTTTTGTGAATTTGATGTATGTAAAAAAAATGGCCAAAAAGGGTGCAAACAAATTTCCAAATCATAGTAAAACGTGTAGAATCTTTATTCCAATGGATGATAATACATTGAAAGAATTTCGTAACTAAAGTCAAATTTTGAACAATGTGATATGAACTTATAATTAATGTGTAATATTACCATCATGGTGAAAATCCTTTAAGGTGTACCACACATGACGAAAAGGGCTTAGTTCTTACTACATTCCTTTTTTAACCCATATTTTGATCCCCATAAAAAATAGTAAGTCAAAAGTTGTTAAAATTTTCAAAGTGGCTATATTTTAGACCATTACAATTATAGATTCCATTATAATCATCCATAAATGTGTTTTTACACGATATAAAAAGACTAGGTAAAAAAGATAAAAAGGTGACATTGACAAGATTTTGGTACACTTTAAAGAATTTGGACCCATCAAACAAATCCAAATCATTTTTAATTTGATAGAAAGTAAAACTAACATGGATAAAAATATTACATTATGTATTTTTCCCTACATTTCATCAACCATTAAATAATCTAACTTTATTCCATAAAATTGTGTCCAATTATATGAAGGATGAAAAACTTAGAATGAAAACATTTGATCATTCAATTTACAAGTTGGTCATGAATTGTTGTGCATAATGGAAATGTACAAAAATATAACAAAAGTTGGAAGTCAACAACCAAATCTTTTGGGAATGTTAATGATCAACAAACGTGGATGAAAAACAACAATGAACATATGCATAATCAAAATGACAACCCAAGAAAAAAAAAGGTAATCTTTATGAAGTGTTTGGATTGTAGGCACTAAAGACATTAGAGTATGATGTTTCAAACTTTGTCCTAGTTACAAACTCATAAACTTTACCGTTTATGTAATAATGCATATTATTGTTACTTCTATGTGATGTTGATGGTGTTGTAGATGTTGAACTTGATTGGGCAACATACACCAATAGTCGTGGACTTTGAAAAAAATCATTGTGTGCAAAAAATGGTATAGACCTTCGAACAAGAGGATTCACAATGTTGAACATTCAAGGTAGCACAATTTATTAGGGGCACCCAAAGGATTTAAATGTCCTAAAGATTTTTGAATGATGGATGTGATCATTTTTGTTGGGAAGTAGCTTTTGGACAACATTGGGTAAGATCATAATATCTTGAAGGTGATCTTCAACCATTGGCTTCAACATTAATTCAAGCAACTCCTTGTCTCCTTCAAGAGCAATGATGTGTTTGTTTGCACCTTAGCAAGTTTAAATGGGAGTGCTTGGAAACTATGCATGAATGAGAAATCATAGATCTGAACATAAGCAACACAAAAAAAATCCAAGAAGATGTTGGAAATGTAATTGAATAATACATGTCCCAACTATGAGGTTGACCACAAAGTCACCAAAAACACAACATGCCCATACTAAAATAGATAAGAGAATGAAACCTTTTTTTCTCGGGTCACGTTAGGGAATTTGGGATGTTTGGGTTTCAATATTGATGTCATTGAAAAGGACATCATCTATGGTGACATCGATCTCAAAGTTGGCCATATCCTCATCAAATTGCAACTTGAAAGGTATTGGAGATCGTGGTAACTTTTCATGGGGGAAGGAACAAACAAGGAGGACTAGCCTACTCTCCATGGTTTGAATGCAAAAACAATATAAAAAAATCAAATTGACAATCAATAACATGGATATGAAATCTCTTATCTTGCATTATAACATAATCACATGAATGCAACAATTGACATGGTCAAAGAAAATAACCTTCTTGGTTGAATTCGAAGGTTGAGCCAACTTCAACACAAGATTATAGATAATCCATTTTGGGAAAACTTGGAAGTTGTTGGCCACAAGGTGTGCATTGATCTATCTACAAACTTTTGGATCATCTTAATAGAATACAAGCAATGCATCATCATCATGTAAAAAAGATGTGTAAAAAGAGAATAAGCAATCCAAGAAAAACTTGTTGGCCATGTTCCAATGAAGTATTTCATGGCTTGGAGCAGACATGTAAACCCTCTAGGAGGTCAACAATAATAAGGTCTATTGCACCCCCATCATGTTGTGCACCTTGAAAATAATGTTTACAACCTTGAAGTTTGTCTACACAAACCACTATGCAATATTAGACATGTATGGATGTAACACTTGTGAAAACTAAAAATAATTGAAAAAAAAAACATGTTTCATGAATGTTTTCAAATCCAAGAAGGATAGTGGCCACACTCATGTTTCTTTTTTTGTATCAACCATGCACATTAGGGAAACATTAATTATCAACTCTCACATCAAGCATTTAATCTTCAAAGGGGGGATCATGGATGTAGTTATAATGAACCTAACTTTCCCTCCCAATGCACCTACAAGCCTAGATGTCATAGTAGTTGTGCCTCTAGAACATTAGCCTCCTTTGTTGAAGGTTTTTCCACATCAAATTGCCTGATAGTAATGCCAAGCTCCTCAAGATTTTCCAAAGTATCATCATCAAAATGATTGCCTTGCGTTTGAAATGGCACAAAGCAAAAGCAATGGTGAGATTCTTGCTAGACCTTGGCTTCATTTTTGTTGGTGGCACATCAAGTAAAATAAACTTGGAAAATCTTGGTTGAAATTGTCCTCTTAATACTTGTTCACTTAGAGGCATTTTGTTCTCGGGACAATCAAGATACCATCTACACTATTCCAAATGAGCAAGACCCCAATCGATTTCCATGAAGTCATTGTACATTGTTGATGATCACTTTGGATCAATTTTTTCCATGTACAATCTTGATAAGCTTGTGATGACACCAACAGGTAACAAAACAAAGTTAAGATATCTATTCCATAAACAACCAAAAGATATAGTTAGGTCAATACAAGCATTATTTGCATGGAATTTTGAAATTAAAGAAGAATAATCATAAATAAAAAATAAATCCAAACAAACAACAATCTTACCAAAATGAATGAATACTTGTGAATGTATAGTTTGCTATTAATTCATTTAGGTGAAATAATTACATGTACATAACTCGCTTCAAATTTTGCAAATCGAACCAAATTGTTTCTTGCATTCACTGTTCTTTTGGATACCAATTGGTTTAATCAAACCATTGAAATCTTTGAAAAAGTAGGTTTCCCACACCTTAATGTTTGATGTAATAAACCAAGGATTGAGGTTACCACATCAAGGGTTAAATGTCAAGTCCTAAATCACTTTGCAATGAATCAAAATCTTTTCTTGTTGTAACCTTTAGTTATTATAAACCAAACACACATTTTTGTAAATATACAAATGACATATTGACATCCAACATTTCAAATATTACAATAGAAAACTAATAGTGTACCATACTTGCCCCAAAAAAGTGGCCTTCTGTAACCACTATGTGAAATCCGCTTTTGAAACATCCTTGTCAAGGAATCTAAAGTTTTCCTTAATTAATCACTTTGAATTCCACCATTTAAGCCATTTAGCTTTTTGGGCAGGCTCAATTAGAGAAATTGTTAAAATTTGTAACTTTTCAATTATCATTTATGCATCCTCCTCCCCCTTGAATCATAGTGATTCTAAATTTCTTTAAGGAATTCCAACCCAAGTGTAGGATCAGCCACACACACCATCTTCCCAAAATTAGTGTCAAAATATTTTCTTTTGTCACCTATTGTTTAGCATGTGAATTATGCCATCTCTTTCTCAGAATGATCATTTGTTTCAGGCACATTTTCATAATATTAATGGATAGCCATATCCCCTACACATGCATGCCAATGTTATTTGTTAGGTTTAAAAGAATGGTGAACAAGATATTCACAACCATAAATGAAAGGGAAAAAAAATGCATTATGAGGAAAACATGGCATCTAAACATATTTCCATACTTGTAATCTTGAACACAAGGTTTTTGTTCATAAATGCATGGATGAAATATTATACATACACTATACAAGTAGTCAATCATTGGCTCTATGATCAATGAATACCAAGCATCTTTTTTTAAACCAATGTTTTTTTAATGAAAATTAGGAATAATGTCCTTGAATTGCTCCAAGGGAATTTGTCCCACACTTTGAATGCGATAAAGCATGTGGACAATGTTCCCCTTGACATGGTCATATTCCATAGACATGTACCACAATTGCACATGAATGTATCTACCACTAACAAAGGGATACTAAGCTTTCAATATGTGATTGCCATCCCAAACAAAAAACATTTTGTTTGAGAACTTGCAAAGGTTTGCATCTACTTTTAGCTCTTCAAACTCCATGTTCCTTTCCCTTTAATGTGCATCTCAACCCTACTCAATCTTCGAGGTCACATCCATATCCTTTCCCAAACTATTTGTTTGGAATACATAAAAAACCCAATCACCTTCCCTATACCCAAGCTGGAAACTAACCTCCATCTTTTAGATATCCACGAAAATTGCAAGATGCATGCACTATTGGCATGGAAAACCATTATACACAAAGGGATACCTAATTTGGTCTAAGTATGGGGTTTGATTTTCAACTTGTTCAACCAAGACATGCTAGACACCTTATGCTCAACTTGTACAACTTTGATCTTCTTGTCAAATTGTAGCAAGTCATCTTGATATTCATGAAAATCTTCATGAACAAATACATCTACATCATTTGACATCTACATATAATTCCATTAAACTCTTCATATGGTTTAAGAAATTAGGTTTTTGGGTTTTCAACAATCTTCAAGGTCCCATATTTGGTTTTAAATTTCAATTGAATTTAGGGAATAAATTTAGGAATGTTGAATTGCTTCAAATAAATTATCAATAGTCCATATGGCTAGCCACAATATTCTCCCATGAATAGAAGGACCTTCTTGCTCCTTCACCAAATTAGCAAAAAAAAAATGAACCTCAATATCAATCATTGGCAACAATTTGCACCACCCATAGTGTACATTAAAACACTAAGAGGAAAAAAGGAGAACTCCCCTTTTGGGTTGCTCAAAACAAAAAAATATTCATCATAACTTAGCAAATCCAACAACAATTTGCACTAAACTCCAATGAACCTTTATACAAGAAAACAAAAAATCTCCCATTGCTATTGTGATGAAATGAAACAAAAAGGGGTAGCCCTTGGTTGCTGCTATGACAAAAAAAAACACAAAATTTGGGAGGTTATTGTTGTGGTGCACACAAAAAAAAGGGGGAGTGAAGCTTCCCCAGTGCCTAGTCTGATAAAGAAGACCATAAATGGCACATGGAGCTTCACATTCCCCTCAGTTCTTGTTGCGACGAATATAGACCAAAAAAAACCGTGGTTTTTGTTGTGACCAACATACACATAAAGAAAAAAGAGGGAGTTCCCACTAGTGTTTGGTGTAACAAAATGAAGGCAAAAAAAGAGGAGGGAGCTTTGCTCTCCCAAGTGCCTAATGTGACAAAATGAAATAGAAAAAAATGGGGGGAGTTTCCAATTGTTGTTGTGACAAACATACACATAGAATAAAAAGTGGGAGAACAAAGCTCCCTCAAAGTGGTTGCTATGAAGAAAATGACCAAAAACAAAGGGGCAACAAAGTTCCTCTTGGTGGCTATAGTGAAGAAAACGACCAAAGAAAAGGGGGGAGTTTCATTCCCCTCGATTATTGTTGCAACTAACATACACCGAAAAAAATTGGGGGGAACTTTGCTTCCTTCATGGCTAATGTGAAGAAGACAAACATGAAAAAAAGGAAGGGGCTTTGCTCCCCCTGTTTGTGGTTGCGACTAATATACACATAAAAAAGGGAGGGAAGTGAAGCTCCTCTTGGTGACTAGTGTATCAAAACAAGGCAAAAAAGGGGAGGAATTTTTGCTCCTTTGGCCAGTTCTTGTTGTGACCAACATACACAAAGAAAAAAAGGGCTCCCCCCTAGTGGCTGGTGTGAAAAAAACAACTAGGAAAAAAAGGAAGAGGCTTTGTTCCCCTTGTTTGTGGTAGTGATTAGTCTACATAGACAAAAAAAAAGGGTAGGGGGGGGATGAAGCTCCCCCCAAATGGCTAGTGTATCGAAATGAGGTAGAAAAATAGGGGGGAACTTTGTTATTTATGGGTTGTTGTTGTGACTAACATACACAAAGAAAAAACAAAATGGGGAAGCTTTGTTTTTGTTGGCTACTACTTTTGTGACCACGAAATAAAAACAATGAAGGTTGTTGGTTTCTACAATGAACAAAAATTGAAAATGGGAACTACTATGACAAAAAAGAAACATAAATAAAGGTTGTGGCAACAATAAAAACAAGGGGAGCTTAAAAAACAAGAAGACTAGCACCAACAACATTTTCTGTTCAAAATCTTTAAAACACAAGAATGAAAAAAAAGCTAAAAATCAAAGGGTTGGTGTAATGTTTTTACTTACCTTGTTTGTTAACAATGGTGGTTTTATCTTCAAGCACCTTCACGAATAAACAACATGAACAAAAACAAACTATAATAAAAAAAACTCCCCTAATCAAGTTCACAATGATAGCTAAGTTAATTTTCCATTAAATATACTTTATTAGATTTGTTGAAATTCTTAACCAAGAACTGTTTTTTTAACATATTTTGTTGAAAGATAAATTAGAAAATTTCCTTGGTGTTGAGTCAAAAATTTCAAGATCTTATTCAATAAACATGTCGACCTAAACCATAAAACATCTCAACTAATATATTTTTCAACACCAAATCTCTACGTTGTAGTCTTTTCAACTTTTTCAAATGCAACAAAAATAAAAATGTTGTGAAGTGAAATCAAAATTGGAACTTTTCAAAGTCAAGCTTTATATAAGCTTTTCAAGTTTCTAAAAAAGAAATTAAGATTGTCACGAACGACAATTTTGTTTGCCAATGGAAAAAACATAGGTCTAGGATATTTATATGTATATTGTCATCATCATTTGCAAAAGCCAAATTGTCTTTCTCTTCGTCATTGTGTTCACCCTCCATGTTAGTATTTGTAATTGTCTTCTCCCCAACCTCTTCGTTAACAATATACATGCTTTCTTGAACAATGTCTTCTACCACCATTGTCTCTAGGATTATGTCCAATGACAAATCTTTCATGATGTTCTTCACAATAACAATTTTCTTTGCCAAGAATTTCAATAGCTTTCCCTTTGGTGCCATTGAACTACTTGATCTTCTTTGCTTTGTGTGTGTTCAATTGTGCCCTTGTCTTCTCCTCCTCCCCCTTGGTGTTTGGTTGTCCATTGCCTTAAAGTTTTACAACTAAAAGCATTTTTTCAAGTCTCATTCAAGTTTTCAAAATGCATAGTTATGACCCTTATGTGTGTCCATTCAAAGTTTGCAAGCAATATCTTCCAATGACATATGTGATTGGGGTTTTTAAATATTTACTAATTATTGTTATTTGATGCTACTATGTGTCAAATATTCATTTAATCAATGTTCACTTTTGTCTAATCATCAAAACATTTTATTATAATAATTGCAAATAATTTGCTATATTGTACAATAATTTTATTTCATTCACAACTAGTGAATTTTCATTGCATTATTCCAAATACATAATAAAGTTGTCTTGAATTTAAAATTACATTTCCTTTACCATTCATTGCAAAATATTGATAACATTTGAAATATCACAAAACATTCATAAAAATATTTATTAATTATTGTACGAGGAGTAAAATTCAAAAGGAAAAAAATTATATTTTGTATGTTATTATCAAACATGGCATAAGATTTTAGATTATTTGGGCACATTGTGTATGGCAATATATTTCACATCCTTGATTTAGATTATTGATTTTAGACTTGGGTGCTTCTTTTCCCAAACAATGTTCTTGGTAACGTTGAACAATCTAAGGATAGGTGGGCATATTCACAATCATGGTACCCAAAAGGACGATCTAATGGAAAAATGACTACAAAGGACAATTTTGGATTTTTATTAGAATAGATTGGATATAATATTGATGTCCTTTTGAGTTTTTAAAAACAATTTGAGTCCTTGTCTTAATTGTAATTTTCCTCTTAAAGGAGTCAAAAGGAATGTATTAAACAATGCAATTGACTTTAATTTTCTTTCATGGATATAATGCATACATCTATGTTTGGCAATGTTCATATAATGCATTTGATTAAATAATGTAAGATATAAAATTTTTGAAGGCTAATAAAAAATCCATTCTGAAAGGGCTATAAGCAAAATGATTCCTTCCCCCCCCCCCATTTGGTTGATTTTTTCTATTCACTAAGTTTAGAATTTGTGGCCCCAAATGTTGGCAAAATGTGTAGGAAAATTTCATGCAAGGAAACATTTTAATTTGTATATTAAAATTTATGTATTGATTTTTTGCATTTTTGATTTTTTAACAAAATATTTATGCATAACTACATACGGATGTGAAAAACCACCACCACCATGAAAATGATCATAATTTGAATTATCCAATATCTTTCACATAAATTTATTCCATTTAGATTTTGTATTTGGAAGATAGCAAAAACAAAGTCCTTGAATCCTATGGTGAAAAAGTGGTACCTTGATTGTGAAGATGCCTAGGTAGGGGATGTTTTTGTCATAACACTTTTGATATTTGGTTGATTTTGAAAGGAACTAGGACAAATAGTAAGTGTGATATTGCATCAGTGGTTTCGTTGTTTTTACCTTCCCACCTACATATATTTTGAATACCAAAAAATAAGTGGTTGATTATGTATCATCAGTAGGTTTATTGTTGTGCCCAACCATCCAAATGCAACATGAGTGCTTGTTTTTTTTTAAAAATTTGGCAGCGTTATTATCCACATAGATATGGAGGATAATCAAACCTTCAATGTTTGTTGTTCCATGGTGTGTATGCTCGTTTTTGTTGAACAAAATAAGGTATTGTGCACATGCAATAAATATGGATGTCAATGGGAAAGTTCATATGGTTCAATGTGTGCAAATGGTCACCAATTTCAAACTCCATTCATATGGGCTTCAACTCATAACTATGTACAATTACATAGCCATAACACAAAACACATAATTGTCAATGAACCTTTATGTTTAATAATCGTACTAGATTTAACCTTATGGTTTTATGGGATACACTAAGTAATTTGTTTCATGCATTTAGAGTTTACAGTCTAAGGTTAATTGTATTGAAAGGTGTTGCCACATTTACTAAGGTAAACAATTGAACCAATTCCCAAATAATGATGGGATCTTGTTGCATCTTAATTGCATTTCCTCCAATGATGGAGTGGATGTTCTATCATATGGCCATTAATCGTCGACTACCCCTAAAATTTTGTGTTTTGTAAGGATTATTCTTTTAGACATTAGTTAGATTCTCTTTTGGTTGCACATTGATGGGCATATGTTAGAAAAAAATAGTTCATGTGTTGATCTCCATTATGTGACATTGATTGATGAGATTATGCACCTTATTTAGTGCACTTGGTTGGTTTAATGACTATTTCACAACCATGATCTTAAAGGAATCAACTACAAGCCTTAGTGATTGTTAGTGTATTTAAGTTTTTTTTAGAACATTTCACATTTCAATTATTTTTTTTCAATGTTAAATTGTGTTAATTACTTCATGCATTTGATTTTTTTTGTACAATGGAAACTCCATTGCCTTCCCTCCTTTAGGTACAATTTGTTAATTCTAGTAGATCTTGCTAATATTTCCTTGTTGGCCTTCTTTGTACTATTCTTGAGTCAACACTAGCCATTGATTTCAATTTGAAGGTGGGCACAATCTTCATAGAGGATAATTTCGTTGAAGGAGGTCTCATTACAATTCATCATTCAAGTTTCTTCAATGGTAAGTTGTCCATCTTCCTACTAAAGCTAGGCCAAGATTTTTCTTTTATTATCTTTATACATTCCCACTAAAAAGTTCTCCAAAACAAGTTGCAGACTCGAGTTCATTGCATCTTGGAATCATTATACCGAATGAAAAAGGTCGACGAAAGTCATCAAATACGAAATATTCTTGTCACGATCCTCAACAATGCCCATTTAAACTATTAGAAAATCATGTCCGTTGCACCTACGCTATTTAGTTGTAATCTAGTTCTATTAGACACTTTTTAATTGTAATATAGTTCAAACACTTTTTAGTTGCAATGGACATAATTTTTTCATAGTTTCAACCTTTTCGTTGCTAACCTTAGTCCCAATAAGGTTAGTTTCTTTACTCCCTTCTTTGTTTGCCTTGTCAAAATTTAATTCCACAAGAGAGCTTACAAAATTGGACTTTGAACAATTTGAAATATAAAAAAATCCAAGTCCTCCCAAGAGAATACGATGGCAAGATTTTTTTGAACTTCTTACAATGTAAGATGGTGGTCCTTCCTTTGGTTGTGTGGATGGAATGGATTTGAGATTTGATGGTCATCCCTAAAAGCAATGTAAGAGCAATAATATTAGTACGAGTAACTTCCCTTTTGGCATGAAATGTCAAAAGGTGCTTTGTGTTGGAAATCTTTTTTTGTGCCAATGAAACATGTGCATATAAGGTCAAGTATGGGGTCCAAAATAGAAGGTAATGGAAAGGACACACAACTAAACCATTATTGCTTGATTTTATAGTGCTTGACCAAATGCACATGCATCTTTTGCAAAAACCTAGCATTTTGTGCATCTAGGTGTGGTGCATGTATGTTTACTATTATTGGTCACTTCCTTCCCTGAAGTATAATTGTTTTGTTGTGCAAATTGATTTGCATAACCATCCTAGTGCCAAGAGAAAGAATTGAAAGGCTTTGGAAAGGATGAACCAAATGATAAAAACATTCTCGAAGGAGAATCCATTTGCTTCCCCAAAGGCCATTTCTTGCAAATCTGTTCAACGAAAGTTTTGCAATTATTTGTGAGGAAAGACCTTGTCATGGATGATGAGATGCTTCAAGGGAGGTGCTTTGTTGGAGGTGTTGGAAATAGTCTCCCCTTTGTCTAGTGGAAACAAGATTAGACATAGTGTTTACACTTAGAGGACTTCTAGAATAGAATGGTCAATATTGCATAACAAACATAATAATGCATACAACTACATACAAGGAAGTTGTTTTCCAAAACAATCATTTGACAAGCCTTGCTTCTTATTCAAAATGTCCACATGTATGGTCCTAGAAATGGGGTGGAATTGGTGAAAAGAATGACAGGAGGAAATCTAAAAACTTCTTCAGTGATGTTTGATCACATCAAGAGAATGCATGATTGGACAACAATGCAAGCACATGTGTATGATCATTTTTGTTGTCTTTTGTTGACCATTATTTTGTGTGAGATGAAAGTAGAAGACCTCAAGTCCTAGAGCTTGTTTTCTACACGCTTGAATGAATAAGCGATGTGAGTTGGCTTGCCTAATTTCCATGGGTTTATGGCTGATGTTGTAAGTGTGAATTACAATGCAATTCATAAAGTGTACAGTGGTGACCCAAATGTTCCTTCGGAGGGCAAGGAATGTACATGCCTTTACCATTGGGAAGAAAGCTTGCGAATCCACACACAGAAAAATTGATACTTCCTACTTTTTAGGAAGACGACATTGATTTTTGCAAGCAATGGGTATAATCCCCAACCAAGAGGGAATTTGAAATAAACTACGCAAAGATTAAAGCTTAGTGGAATGATTCAAGGGCAATAATTCCTACCAATGTTCCTAAACTTCAATAATGGTTATGTTGGTGGGTTAAAAAGTAAACATATGGGGTTAATTACCTTTTGAATGAACTTGAACTTGAGGAGAAGCTTTGGTGCCAACAACCAATCTCACTAAGAATGTCTATTCCTCCATGTGGGTTTCTGTTGGAATTGGTCGCAAGGTGAAAACAAATTTGTGCACTGCCATTATGGATGACATGGTGAGGTTTGTGTTGCAACAACAATTTTATCATATTTTTTGTCTAATAGTAAAATAGGTACATGACCCATTGACATAAATTTATTTTTGTGTGTGGCTTCCTATTCACCAAACCTGAATAAATATGCAAAGCAGTTCACAATGTTGTTTCTAGTTGCCCATTGCATTTAAAAGGAATTGGTTTGAAGGGAAAAATAAGTATAGTGTTTGTGAATAAAAAGTTGGATGTGAATTCACAAATGCCTGACAAAGGCATTTACACAATCAACATACCCATGACAAACTACCCACTTCCATCCACACATCAAAGTTTGGATCCCTTGTGCATTCCATTCTTAGTTCCACAACCTAATCTTGGCAACATTAATTAAAACACCTTGTATTAAAAAACTCCCACCAATGCAACACCTTCGAGGTCGCCTCATGTTCCCACAACTCCACTTAGAGTGGTGATTCAATTCAGGGTTCCAATAGTGGAGAGCTATGTTCCACCAAACCATTGACATCTTCAAAGGACAACCAATACAACAAGAATCATTTGTTGTGTTGTTGTTTATGCAAACAATGTTATTCAATGTTCAACATTCATAAAACAAGGGGGACCAACTGTAGCCCTTTGTTTCCTTGGACAACTTTAGAATCAACATCATCCCCAAGGCCTTGAAAAGTTTTTTTGGTTTGTTCTAGTATATGGCCTATTGTGCTAGTGAAGTTGTACCAAATTTGAAGCACAAAAAATCCCCTCTTCCCAATGTTTGGCTTGTTAACCTAGGCACAAAGATTATTCAATGTGAAATTGATGCATTGGGTCGAGTAGGCTTTGTTTTCATTCATGGCACACCTCATGTTACACCAACAATTGAGTTCAATGAATTGCGTATTCTTCTAGGAACTACCCCTATTGTTAAGAATGGACACAAAATTTGTGTGAGAAAATGCTTGCCAACAAACATATCTAGGATGAAAGATGTTGCCACCTTGGATGCCAAGGTTGTGAACATCACTTTCACACCCCAAGGACATACATACATCTATGAACTATTGGTTCAACAATCAACTATCAACAACCTACCATGCACCTACTTTGTCACAATTGGTGTTTTCCCAAGTTGTACTTGTTTAGATTTTGTTTCCAATGCAACAAGTTCTAGACATAGTTACTTCCTTTCTTACAAGCACATGTATTATATCTATAATGTGCATTTGAATTTCGTAGTAGACACTTGTACACACCAATCATCATTGAGTTCAAACAATGTAGAAGACATTTTGAAGCAAGAACATTTTGAACCTTTTTGTGCTACTTCATTGCATATTTGAAAATATAATTTCCAATTCATAGTTTGGAATTTCCAATGTTAGCCAAATATTCATGGATTTTTTGTTTTTGATTGGTTGTTCTGTAATCCTATCCATGAATAAAGATTATGCTTGTTGTGTTATTGCCCGTTTTTTGTGTTGACTTATGTTGGAACATTGTAGCTTGTTGACAATAGTTCAAACATTGTACACATCGACTAATGAATAACAATTTTGGGAAAACAAAACAATGGTTTCTTTTATTCATTCTTTCAATTTTAGGTTTTGATTTTTCATATATATTGCATGTTTATGCAATCATTATTTTTGAACTCTTTTAGTTGGATATATTTCATCCAAGATTAATGAATGAATTCATCCATGGATGCAACATATTGATGAACATTTGAATGACATCCAAATGGATGGATGCCAT
>Ga0116228_10000675_pt1 | contig 26501 bp, 19 predicted proteins | sample S1TSphfallax_2_FD_89694 | JGI IMG/M metagenome (GOLD analysis project Ga0116228, IMG submission 89694) | Host-associated microbial communities from peat moss isolated from Minnesota, USA - S1T2_Fc - Sphagnum fallax MG | ecosystem: Host-associated > Plants > Peat moss > Unclassified | place...
CCGCACGGCGCGCACATCGTGAAGACCGTCAGCCTCGCCGCCGGCGCCGCTCGGCTCGTCGTCGACGAGACCATCACGTTTCCGGGTGACGCGGCCGGAACGCAACGCGCGGTCGCGCTCGACGCGCTCGCCGTGCCGCCCAGCGCCCCGTTCGTCACCGAGCCGACGTTCGTTGCGTGGAGCGACGGGCTCGCACTTTCCGTCGCGTGGGCACCCGCCGGCGTCGAACACGCGACCTGGACGCCTTCAGGCTCGAACGGCACGCTCGCGCGCGTCCTCGCGCCCGGGAGGTGGCGCACCACGTACGCCCTCACGACGGCCGCCGATCGTGCCGCCGCCCTCGACTTCGCGCAGCGCGAGCGGGACTGGCTCGCGGGCCATCCGAATTGACGAACGTTCGCGACGCGACTTCCGGGGAAGTGGCGAAATGGTAGACGCAGCTGCCTCAAAAGCAGCCGAGTGAGAGCTCATGTGGGTTCGAGTCCCACCTTCCCCACCAGATCGTTCGCGGATTTCGCGTACGCGACCGTACCGGCCGAACTCAGCACGTTGTGAAGTTGGCTTGCTATCGTCGGTACCAATGCCAAGACGGCCGATCTTCTTGCATACCGGTTGGCGCACCGCCGGAACGTGGCTGTGGAGCCGGATGCGGAACGACCCCGCCGTCGTCGCCTTCTACGAACCGCTGAACGAAGCGCTCGCCAGTATCGGTACGCGCGACCTTCGCGACTTCCGCACCGACTCGTGGGAATCGCGTCATCCGTTCCAGCAGCGCGCATATTATGCCGAATTCGCGCCGTTCGTGGGGCGTTGGCGGCGTGGCGTCGCGCGGTACGACGAACGTTTCGCGCTCGACCGATGGTTCGGCGACGCGGACGACGCGCCGCGCGGACTGCGCGACTACATCGCGATGCTCGTCGCCCACGCCGAAGCGCAGGATCGCGTCGGCGTGTTCAAGTTCACCCGCACGCTCGGCCGTCTCGCATGGATGCGGCAGGCGTTTCCCGATGCCGCGCACGTGGTCGTCGTGCGCAATCCGCTCGACCAGTGGCGCTCCGCGTGGGATCAGGCGATGCACCACGGCAACCCGTACTTCCTGATCATGCCGTGGCTTGCGCTCCACCGGAACGCCGGCAACGCCGCCGTCGCGTCGACCGCGGCGCTGCTCGGTGTCACGCCGCTCGATTTCGGCGGCGGCCGGCTGCAACGGCAATACGACGAGGCGGCCGGCGCGATCGCGAACATCGATCCCGAAGCGTCGTATCGCGCGTTCCTTGTGACCTGGATCCTCGGCATGATCGACGCGCTGCGCTACGGCGAGGTCATCGTCGACATCGACGCGCTGCGGGACGACGATGCGTATCGCCCGCATCTCGAGCGGAGCATCGCGCAGCACACCGGCCTCCACGTCGACCTCGCCACCTTCGAGGGGTCGCGCCGCGACGTGCACGAATCCGTCGCGAGCGCCCTGGATTTCGAGCGCGTGCACCGCGATGCGCGGCCGGTGATCGCGGCCGCCTGCAACGCAAACCGAAGCCCTCGGCGCGTCAGCGTACGCTGCATCCAGCTTCTCGATCGGCGCGGGGCAGACGCCCCGGACGCTTCCCTGGCAAGCATCTGAGAGAACGGTAGTTTAAACGGCCGTTCGGCGCGGAAGAAGCGGGCTAGTGAGTCGTCAGCTTCTCGTCGCCTTTGCGTGCCTACTACTCGTTACCGGGTGTTCCGGCGGTTCGGCGAAGCCCGCCGCATCGCCGTCGCCGCCCAGCGTCGCGACCGTCACGGCGTCGAACGGCACGATCACGCCGACGCTCGAAATCGCGGGCGTGATCGTGCCGTACCGCCAAGCCGGCGTGAGCGCCGATTTGACCGAACCGATCACCGAGGTCGACGTACAAGAGGGCGATCGCGTCCACGCGGGCGAGGTGCTCGCGCGACTGCTGACCGACGACCTCGAAGCGCAGCTCGCGTCGGCCGAACGGATCGTGAGCGAAGATCGCGCGCGCTACAATCAGACCGCCTATCAGGTCTATGCGACGAACGCACTCGACCAGAGCGCGATCAAATCCGATCAAGCCGCGCTCCGTCAGGATCAAGTCAATCTCGACGGCGCCGAGGTCGATCTCAAACGCTACGCGTCGCTCGCGAGTCAAGGCTATCTGCCGCAGCAGACGGTCGACGAACAGCGCACGACCGTCGCCAGCGATGCGGCGGCCGTGACCGCTGCGCGGGCCACGCTCAGTCAAGCGATCGCGAACGCGCAGGCCAACGGCGTCGGCAGCAACGCCGGCGAGCAACTCCAAGAACTCGCGGCCGATCGCGAAGCGGCAAACTCCGCGCAGGCGAGCGTCGTGCAACTACAACGCGAGATCGCGCGCGCCGTGATCGTCGCGCCGGCCGACGGCATCGTCGACGCGGTCAACGCGAACCCCGGCGAGTATCCGACCTCGCGCGAGCTCTTCACGATCGAGGAGAACGCAACCGTGTACGCGGTGCTGCCCGCGTCGACCACGCAAGTGATGCAGATCCGCAACGGCGCAGCCGCCGCGCTGACCGTGCCCGGCAGCACGCGCCGCGATCAGGGCCACGTCGTCGCGGTGCTCGATCAGATCCAGCCCGGCACGACGAACTTCACCGTGAAGGTGCTCGTGCCGAATCCCGACGGGCATCTGCACGCCGGGATGCCGGTGAGCGGCATCGTCGACTTGCCGTCCGTGAGCGGCGTCGAGATTCCGATGACCGCGTTCGTCGACGACACGCACACGAGCGTCTTCACCGTCGACAACGGCACCGTGAAAACGCAGAAGGTCGCCTACGTGAACGATGACGGGAAGAACGCCATCGTGACAGGGCTCCCGGCGGGCAGCACCGTCGTGAAAGACGTCGAGGCATCGACGGTCGCCGCCGGCGACCGGGTGGCGGTGAACTCGAAGTAGATGTGGCTCACACGCGTCTTCCTCTTACGCCCGACGCTCGGGTTCGTATTCATCGTTCTGACGAGCCTCGCGGGCATCATGGCGCTGCGCAATTTGGTCGTGCAGGAAGAGCCCAACACCGGCCTGCCCACCATTTCGATCAGCGCGCCGTATAGCGGCGCCTCGACGACCGAACTGCAAACGGAGATCGCCGAGCCGATCGAAGATTCGCTCGCCGGTCAACCGTATCTGCAGAACATCAAGACGACGATCGAGAGCGGATCGGTCAGCATCTCGGCGACGTTCTCGCTGCAATCGACGAACACGGAAGACATCGCCAACGTCGAGGACGCGCTGCAAGAAGCCGAGCACGATCTTCCGACGACCGTCCAGCCGACGTTGCGCATTGCGGACCCGAGCCAGCCGACGGTCGTGACGCTCGCGTTGACGTCGGACAAATACGATCCGGCGTCGCTCGGCGCGCTCGCCAACAATCAGATCGTGCCGGTGATGGAACAGCTGCCCGGCGTCTCGAGCGTCAACGTCGGCGGCACGACGACGCCCGCGTTCATGGTCCGCGTCGATCCGAATCTGCTGGCCGCGGACAACCTGACCGTCACGGACGTGGTCAACGCGATCACGCCCAACAACTCGCGCCCGCCGGGCGGCTACGTCTATCAGCCCGGTCGCGAGACGACGCTCGACGTGCGCGGCGATCTGCCGGATCCGCAGTCGGTCGCGAACCTGCCGATCTCGGTGACGGCGAGCGTCCCGACCGCCGCGTCGGGGAGTTCGAGCGGCGGGAGTTCGGGCGGCGCGGGTTCGAGTTCGTTCGGCTCGTCGTCCTCCGGAGCGGGATCGGCGATCGCAACGGCCGGTTCACCGTCGAGCGCGCAGACCGCCGGCACCGCGAACGTGCCCGAAGCGAACGCGACGGTGCCGCCGCTCAATCTCGGCGGCTACACCGGGCCGGCCGCCGAGGCGCTCGCGACCGCGACGCCGCGACCGGCGGCGACCGGCGCGACCTTCAGCTCGACGTCGAGCAGCGCCGGGACCTCGGCCACGAGCGGCACCGCTGCGGGCACGACCGGCGCGGCCACGAGCGCGACGACGGGCGGCACCGGCACCACCGGCTCGACCGGTGGCGCGACGGGCGGTAGCACCGGTGCAACGGCGACCGGCGGCACCGCGTCGGGGGCAGCGAGCACCTCCGGAATCGCCACGACCGGAACCTCCACCACCGGCTCGACCGGCGGGGTCGCGTCCTCGGCAGCGGGAGCATCGACCACGTCGACGACCACTTCGGGCTCGTCGAGCCTCACCAACGAGAGCGCGCAGATCACCGTCCCGATCGACAGTGCGGTCACGCCGACGACGACGACGTCGACGAGTGCGTCGTCATCGGGCACCGCGTCGGATACCGCCCAACCCTCCGTGGGTTCGAGCGCGTTCGGCAGCGGCTCGGGCACGTCGACCTCGGCCTATGTCGGCCAGCTCGGCAATTGGGCCGTGCCGAGCGCGAACAAACGCATCGGCGACGTCGCGACGGTCGTCGACTCGACGGTCGTGCCGCGCATCCAGGCGCTGCTCAACGGCAAGCCCGGCGTCGTCTTGCTCGTGACGAAGCAGGCCACGGCGAGTGAGGTCACCGTCTCGAACGAGGTCGTGAGTCAGATCCCGGCACTCGAAAAACAATTCCCCGGGATCACCTTCCAAGTCGCGCACGTGCAATCGACGTTCACCGAAGAACAGGTCGAGAGCGTCGAGCACACGCTGGTCGAGGGCGTGATCCTCACCGCGGTCGTGATGCTCTTCTTCCTCGGCTCGTGGCGCAATGCCATCGTCGTGATGATCGCGATCCCGACCTCACTCGGCGTCACGCTGTTCGTGATGTGGGGCCTCGGTCTCACGCTCGACACGATCTCGCTGATGGCGATGACGCTCGTGATCGGTATCCTCATCGACGACTCGACCGTCGTGCTCGAGAACGTGGAACGTCACCATAAGGAACTCGGCGAAGAACCGGCCGACGCCGCGCTCAACGGCCGCAGCGAAATCGGTCTCGCCGCGATCGTTCTCACGCTCGTCGACGTCATCGTGTTCTTGCCGATCGCGTTCGCCGGCGGCGAGGTCGGGCAGACGCTGCACGAGTTTGCGATCGTCATCACGATCGCGACCCTCACCTCGCTGTTCGTTTCGTTCACCATCACGCCGATGCTCGCGGGACTCTGGTCGCTGAAGTCGACCTGGAAGCCGTGGAAACCGATCCGCTGGTTCGACGCGCGCTTCAACGCGTTCCGCGACCGCTACGCGAAGAGCTGGCTGCCCGCGGCGATGGCCCGCCCTTGGCCGATCCTGGCCGCGGCCATGATCCTGATCGTGCTCGCGTATTTGCTCATTCCGACCGGCCTCGTCGGCGAAGACTACATCCCGCCAGAAGACCAGGGGATCATCTTCGCGCAGGTGTCGTTTCCCGCCGGCCATCCGCTGAGCCAAACGGAGGCGGCGATGAAGCGCCTCGAGGCGGCCACGATGCAGGTCATCCCATCGCACGATCTGCAGTACGCGGTCTCGCTCGCCGGTGCGTACAGCGCGCCGTTCGGTGGATTCGTGCAAGAAGGCAATGCGGGCCAACTTTCGATCTACCTGAATCTCGATCGCAAGACCTCGACGGATCAGTATCTGACCGACTTGCAGAAGCGGTTCGCGCAGGTCGAACCGTCGGCCGTGATCTCGGTGGCTGCGTCGACGCAACAGGGCGGCGGCAACCAGCAGACGATCGACGAGATGGTCGAATCGTCGAATGGCGCCGACCCGACGCCGTATGCCGCCAAAGTCTTCCAGGCGCTGCAGTCGACACCGGGTTCGACCGGCGCGCAGAACAGCGCATCGAACGCCGCACCGCAGATGGACGTCGAGTTCAACCGTCCGATGCTGCAAGCGCTCGACGTCACGACGGGGACCGCGACATCGGCGGTCGAGGCATCGTTCGGCGGCGACATCGCGACGCAGATCGAGACGCCGGAAAAAGGCCTCACCGACATCGAGGTGATGTATCCGGAAGCGGATCAGACCTCGCTCAAGGACGTGCTGCAAGTTCCCATCCGCGCGGCGAACGGCGACATCGTTCACCTCGGCGACGTCGCGACGCTGCAGTACGAGCCCGCACCGCTCGTGATCAACCGCGTGAACCGGCAGCGCATCGTCTACATCACCGGCAACGTCGCGCCCGGCTACGAGCTCTCGAACGTGGTGAGCACGTTCCAAAAGCGGTTGCAGCAGATGCATTTGCCGAAATCGGTGACGTTGCGTCCCGCCGCACTCGGTCAGCAAGATCTGCTCAACCAGGCACTGGTCTCGCTGCTGACGTCGCTCGCACTCTCGATCCTGCTCGTCTTCCTGATCATCGTGGCGCTCTACAACAGCTATCGCACGCCGTTCGTGACGCTCTTCGCCGTGCCGCTGGCGACGATCGGCGCAATCGGCGCACTATGGATCACGCACAGCACGCTCAACCTCTACTCGCTGATCGGGATCGTCTTGCTCGTCGGCCTCGTGACGAAGAACGGCATCCTGCTCGTCGACTACGCCGACACCACGCGTCTGCGCGGCAAATCGAAGGACGAGGGCATGCGTGAAGCCGCCGCGACCCGGTTCCGTCCCATCATCATGACGACGGTCGCGATGGTGGCGGGCATGTTGCCGCTCGCGCTCGGCCTCGAGCCGGGTGCGCAGTCGCGCGCGTCGCTCGCCATCGTCGTCATCGGCGGTCTGCTCAGCTCGCTCTTGCTCACGCTTTTCATCGTGCCGATCATGTATCACTGGATCGCGCCCGACGAGCTCAAGGAGCCGACGAAACTGCACCAGGCCATGGCGCCGAAGCCCGCCTAGGCAGCGGTGGGGGCGCCGGTCGTGTCGTAGAGCCGCGCATGAAGCGCATCGTCCGATTGGCCGCCGTCATCGTCGCACTGCTCGTTGGCGGTGACGCCGCGGCCGTTCGGGCCGACACGCCGGCGACGCTCCACCTCGACGTGATCGGCGACCCGCACACGCTCAACCCGGAACTGGCCACGCAATCCACCGAAGCGTACATCGGCGGTCTCGTGCTCGAATCGCTCGTCGAGATCGATCCAACGCTCACGCCGCGGCCCGTTCTCGCACAGACGATCCCGACGCAAGCCGACGGCGGGATCTCGCCGGACGGCAGAATGTTCACGTTCCATCTGCGGCGCGACGTGAAATGGCACGACGGGGCGCCGTTCGACGCCCGGGACGTCGTCTTCACGATCGGGCTGATTCAAGACCCGAAGAACAACGTCGCCAATCGCGACCTCTATGCGAACATCGCAAGCGTCGACGCACCCGACGCGTTCACGGTGCGCTTCCACCTCAAGCACCGGCAATCGGCGTTCATCTCGCAGATCGCAGCGGGCTATCCGATCTTGCCCGCGCATCTGCTCGCATCGAGCCCCAACCTCGCGACCGATCCGTTCAACGCGGCGCCGGTCGGAACCGGGCCGTATCGCTTCGTCCGTTGGCAGCGCGGCGACGACGTCGAACTGGTGGCGAACCCGACGTATTATCGCGGCACGCCGAAGATCGGTCGCATCGTCGTTGCGATCACGCCCGACATCAACACCCTCGGCATCCAGCTTCGCCAGCATGCGATCGACTTCGCGATGGTGGAATCGTCGCTCTACAATCAGCTGCGCGACCTTCCCGGACTCGTTCACGCGACGAATCCGCTGAACGACGTCAACGCCTATGCGATGAACGTCACCCGGCCGATCATGCGCGACAAAACGGTTCGTCTCGCGATCGCCCGGGCGATCGACCGCGAGCGAATCGTTCGCGATATCTCGTTCGGGACGGGAACGGTCGCCTACGCCGATCTCCCGCTCTTCATGTACGACGGGCACCCGCCGGCCGGCTGGGACGAGTCCGACCCGGCTGCGGCACGTGCGATGCTCGATGCCGACGGCTGGAAACTCGGAGCCGACGGCGTTCGGGTGAAGGACGGCGTGCCGCTACGCCTGCAGATGATCGATCTCGCCGGTTCGGTGAGCGGGGCGGCGCTCGATCTCCAAGTCATGCAGATGCTGCACGACGTCGGCATCGGGACGGCGTACAAGACGTTCAACGTCGGCCTGTACTACGCACCCGCGACGCAAGGCGGCCCATTGATGCGCGGCGATTTCGATCTCGCATATGCCGGATTCCAGGGCGGCACCGATCCGGACGATTCGTACATCTACTCGTGCGCGACGCGCAGCCCGGGCGGCTTCAACTCCGCGCGCTACTGTAATCCCACGATCGACCGGCTCCTCGCCGAGGTTCAAGACGAATACGACCGGACCAAACAGAATGCGCTCGTTGCCAAGATCCAGCAGATTGCCGTCGCCGATGCGCCGTACGCTTTTCTCTACCATACACCGTACCGCTTCATCGTGAACCCGCAACTCGTACGGCCGCCGGCGAACCTCTCGACGCCGTGGTACGACATCCAAGACTGGTCCTTCAAACCCACGCCCTAGGGGTGCGTGAGCACCGCGGGGATCGACGTGGGCGCGTGGAGGCTCGACAGATACGCATAGATCAGCGTGAGGTCGGCGTCGGTGAGGACCTTCGCCGTGTAGACGGGCATCTGGCCCGGCCCCGGTTTGCGCACCCACGCGATGAATGCATCGAGGCTCGGCATCAGTTTGGGCGAGCCGCCGGAGTGAGCATCGCCGCGCCGCCGGCGGCGAGCCGGTAAGAAACTTCTTGCGATTTGAAATGCGAACGGTCCCCACGAGCGAAAGCGCTTCCGGGGCAATGTTGCGCCCACGCGCGCGGCTCCTGGCGGGCGCCGGCGGACCGGATTCGCCGCTTGGTCCCGTGCGACGTAGGGTGGAAGGCTCCGCTAGCGGTAGTGGAGAGAACGATGTCCGGATGGCTGCGGGGATGACCGTCACCGATTTTCAGCGCGAGTCGTATCGCATCGACCAGATGATCTGGGACGCGATGGCATTGCTGCGCGAGGAACGCGTGCTCTTCTGCGGCTTCGCCAACGACGGTGCGTGGGTGAAGCGCGCGGCCCAGATCGGCGTCGACGTTCACGTGATCGAATCCGACGAAGAGAAGCTCGCCGAACTGAGCGATCTCGGCGTGAAGACGCTGCGCGGCAGCACGACGATGATCCCCGCGCGCGACAACAGTTTCGATGCCGTCGTCGCCTTCCATTACCTCCACGAGATCGATCCGACGTTCCACGCGCAGATCGTCTCGGAGATCGCGCGCGTCGGCAAACGCGTCATCGTCGTCGAACCCGCGCCGCCGGCCGACCCGCTCGGCAAACGCATCGCCGAGCTGTATTCGCGCGCGAAATACGAAGCCGGCGCGTTCGAGGAATACCAGCAGATCGACTACTGGCGCAAACTCCTCGCGATGGTGAAAGCCGACGTGGTGATGCAGCAGTTCACGTTCACGCGGCTCGCGCCGCGCTTCGCGATCGAGGAGACGGTATCGCTGATCCTCGAGGCGATGGAGATCGAAGAGATGCCCTCGGGCTATCTCGACGAGCTGCGCGAACTCGCGCGCCAACCCGACGCGCAACTCTCGCCGCTCTCGCGCCTCGTGCTCGTCGGCGCGCCGGCCGGACGGCCGATCCGTGCCACGGCGGGGACGCTCTTCCGCGAAAACGATTTCGCCGACGCCGCCCGCATCGCCGCGGCGGTCAGCGCGGTCGCGGCGGCGGCCGAGAATCAGCCGCCGCGCCCACCCGGACCGGTCGTGCGACCGGCGGCGGCCGCCCCGGGCAGCTTCGGATCGTACATGGACGACGCCGAGTTCCCGCCGGTGCTGCCGCCGCCCGGTTCGGCCGCGCTTCCGGCGGCTGCGACCGGCGCGCCCGCACCGCCACCGCCCGCCGCCCAACCGCAATCGCCGCCACCGGCTCCGCCGCAGGCGCCGTTCGCGCCGCAGGCACCGTTCGCGCCGACGCCGTTTGCCCCGGCGGCCGCGGCTCCGCCCGGCGCTCCGCGCCCCGCCGACGTCCCCTTCGGCATGCCGCCGGCGGCCGACGTGCCACCCTTCGGCTTACCCGCGCCGGGCGCGACGCCCGCGTTCGGCATGCCCGACACGACGCCGTTCGGCATCCCGGCGGGCGGCAAGGCCGCGCCGTTCGGTACGCCGTTCGCGTTACCCGACGATCCCGATCCCTTCGGCCTCACCGACGACCCCGAGCAGCGCGCCGGGTACGGCTGGACCTGGGAACCGCCCGAGGGTCACTCCACCGAGAACCCGTTCGACGCGTCGGACCCGTTCGGCACGAAGGGATCGTAGGGCGCCGGCCGGCCGAGCGCACGAATCACCGTGAGCGCGGCGCGGCCGCGTTCGATCAAGACCGGCACCGTTTCGAGCGCCAGGGTCAGCCGTTCCACGTCGTCGCCGGCGCGGGCGGCTTGACGGATGACCGGCAGATCGCCGTAACCGATCACCCGCGTGACGATGCGCATCGCCTCACGGTAGACGCGGCGAAGCTCGACGAAGAGCAGATCCAGGTAGACGGCGACGGCGACGAAGAGCGCGACCCAGCCGGCCCACGACGGAACCACGCCGGACGGCCTAGGCGGCCGTCTCCGATTTCGGCGGCGGGGCCGAGGTCTCGCTCTTGGATGACGATCCGCCCTCGCCGCCCTTGCGTGAGTCGGTGATGTAGAAGCCCGATCCCTTGAAGACGATGCCGGCGGGATTGAACACGCGCGCCATCTCACCACCGCACGCGGGACACGCTCCCTCGAACGATTCCTTGAAGCCGTGACGGACCTCGGTCACCTCGTTGCATTGGCGGCACTGATAATCGTAAAGCGGCACGGATACCTCAGACGGAGAGAAAAACTCTGGACGAAATTGTAGCACTATCGAACGAGGAGTGCTAGAAGTCGGCGAGCACGTCGTCGTCTCGACCGTATTCCACCAACCCCTTGAAGTGGAGCAGCGAGTCGGCGAGCGCCGCATCCAGCCGGCGGCGCCGGGTGAAGCGGTCGACCAGCGCGCCGGTGACGCCGCCGTAGGTCGGGTAATCAACCCGTACGACCAGCTTCGAGCGCTCCGATTTCTGCTCGATCCGGAAATCGATGCGCCGCCGGCACGAGAACGCGCCGACGAGCGAGACGTGGTGCCCGGCGATGAAGCGATCGACCTCGAAAAGCTGCTCCCCTGCATCGCCAAGCTGCGTCGAGCGGAGTGCGATCTCCGAGCCGACCGCGAAGGGCAGGTGCGGCTCGGTACGACGGGCGCTGGTGAGGAACGAGAGCCAGACCGGCCATTTCTCGACGTCACAGATCGCGGCGAAGGCCGTTGCCGCCGGCGAGGCGACGTCTTGCGATCGAAGGAGCGCACGCCCGGAGGGGCGATCGAATGCGAATGTCGGGACCGCCATGGCCGACGATTCTCACGATCGGCCGGCTGAACCTGCCAACGGACACAAGATGTTGTGCTCGTTATCCACCGTACCCCCTAGCCCTTGGGGGAGCAAGCACGGTGAATTCCGTGGTAATCTAGGCGGCGGCCGTCCCCAGCACCGGGCGCAGCGACTCCTTGAGCCGGGCGCGGGCACGAGAGAGGCGCGAGCGGACGGTGCCGATCGAGATGCCGGTGATCATCGCGATCTCTTCGTAGGAGAGATCGTCGACCTCGCGCATCGCGACGACGTCGCGGAAAGGCTCCGGCAGCAGCTGGATCGCGCGCGAGAAGGCATCTTGCGTCAATGCCTCGAGCGTCGCGCGGAACGGATCCTGGAGATCGGGCCCCTGGTTGCTGGCATCGACCAGCGCGTTCTGCAGGCGCGAGAGGCGCACGTCAGCGCGCTTGCGCTTCTTGTTGTGATCGAAGAACACGTTCACCGTGATGCGGTAGAGCCACGTGTAGAACGATGATTGGCCGCGGAAACGGTGCAGGTTGCGGTAGATCCGCAGGAACACGTCTTGCGTGAGGTCCTCGACATCGGCGCCCGAGACGTTGAGCTGCCCGAGGATCCGGTGCACGGTGGTCTCGTAGGCGGCGACCAGGTCATCGAACGCCTCGCGCCGTCCGCGACGATAGGCGTCGATCAGGGCGAGGTCCCGCTGGGCACGCTGCTGAGCTTCTTCGTTGAGTGCACGCCGTTGCACGTCGGCCATCCGTCGTCTTCCCTCTGGGCGCCGCGGTGCGGCTTTGCCCTCCACGCACGGTACCAAGCCGCGTCCGGAGACGATGTGAGATGGCCCACAAAGGCTAGAGCGCCGGGTCGAGCGCCCCGGACGTGACGGCGTCGGCGAAGGCGACGAGCGCGCTGATGCCCGTCGGAATGGCCTCTTCGTCGAGGCGGAACTGCGGGCTGTGGCCCGAGTGGATCGAGCCGAGCGCCTCGTTGCGGATGCCGAGCCGGCCGACGACGGCGGGGACGCGCTCGGCGAAATACGCGAAATCCTCGGCACCCATCGTCGGCGCGAGCCGCTCGACGGGGATCCCGGTCTGCGCGGTCAACTGCGCGGCGAACGCCGTCGCGAGCGCCGCGTCGTTCACCACCGGCGGGTAGCCGTACACGATGCTCACCTCACCCGTGCAGCCGTACCCGGCCGCGACGCCCTCGACGATCCGGCGCACCTTCGCCTCGACGCCGCTGCGGATCGTGGGATCGTACGTGCGAATCGTGCCGGTCAGCTTCACGACGTCGGCGATCACGTTGTTGCGGTAGCCGCCCTCGATCGTGCCGAGCGTGACGACGATCGACGCCAGCGGATCGGTCTCACGCGCGGCGATCGTCTGCAGCGCGAGCACGATCGCGGCGGTCGCCGGGATCGCATCGACGGCGAGGTGCGGATAGCCGCCGTGGCCGCCGCGGCCACGCACGCTCACGTGCAGTTCGTCGGCCGCCGCGTTCACCGGACCGGGCGTGATGCCGACGGCACCCGTGCGCAAACGCGGATCGACGTGCAGCATCGCGATCGCGTCGACCTTGGGATCGTCGAGCACGCCGGCCGCGATCATCGGTTCGGCGCCGCCCGGGCCTTCTTCCGCCGGCTGAAAGATCAGCACGACGTTGCCGGCCAGCGACGCGCGCCGATCCGCCAGCACGCGCGCCGCACCGAGCAGCATCGCGGTGTGCGCGTCGTGTCCGCAGGCGTGCATCTTGCCGGGAACTTCGCTCGCACACGCTTCACCCGACTGCTCCGCGATCGGCAACGCATCCATGTCCGCGCGCAGCGCGGCCGTGCGCCCCGGCCGCCCGCCGCGAATCACGCCGACGACGCCGGTCGTCGCCACGCGCCGATGCTCGATGCCGAGCGCATCCAGTTCGCGCTCGACGAGCGCCGACGTGCGAACCTCTTCGAAGCCCAGCTCGGGATAACGATGGATCTCGCGGCGCAGTTCGATCGCGCGCGCCGCCGTCTCGGTGGAAACCACGGACGTTATTTCGGCCCCCCTCGGGGAGATACTGGCTGGGGGGCGCGGAGCCGGGGGCGCAGCGCCTTACGACCGGTAGCGCAAGAAGGCCGGGACTTCGATATCGTCCATGTTGACCGGTGCGATTTTGTCGAACTCGAGCGGGTGCGCGACGGAGCCGTTGTGGGATGCGGCGCGCAGCGGGCGCGTGCCGAAGCCGGCGGCGAGGACGGTGACGCGGACCTTGCCCTGGAGTGCCGGATCGATCGACGCGCCAAAGATGATCTGCGCTTCGGAGTCGACCGCGCGGCTGATCATCTCGGCGGCCTCGTTGACCTCGTACATCGAGAGATCGCTGCCGCCGGTGATGTTGAAGATCACGCCGCGCGCGCCTTCGATCGTCGTCTCGAGCAGCGGCGAGGCGATCGCCTTCTGCGCGGCATCGGCGGCGCGGTGCTCGCCCGTGCCCTCGCCGATGCCCATCATCGCCGATCCGGCGTCGGTCATGATCGTCTTCACGTCAGCGAAGTCGAGGTTGATCAGGCCCGGCTGCGTGATGAGGTCGGAGATGCCTTGGATGCCCTGACGCAACACGTCGTCGGCGTACACGAACGCTTCGTTGAGCGGCGTGCGCTTCTCGATGATCTGCAAGATGCGTTCGTTCGGAATCGTGATCAGCGTGTCGACCTTCGCCTCGAGGTCGGCGATGCCGCGCTCGGCGGCCTGCATGCGCTTGCGTCCTTCGAACGCGAACGGCTTGGTGATCACGCCGATCGTGAGCGCACCCGATTCGCGCGCGAGTTCCGCGACGACCGGTGCCGCACCAGTGCCGGTGCCGCCGCCCATGCCGCTCGTGATGAACACGAGGTCGGCGCCGTCGAGCACCATCGCGAGATCCTCACGCGACTCTTCGGCCGCTTCGCGACCGATGTTCGGATTCGCACCGGCGCCGAGCCCACGCGTGAGATTCGATCCGATCTGCACGGTGTTGTTGGTCTTCGACGCGCGCAGGGCTTGCACGTCGGTATTGATCGCATAGAACTCGACGCCGGACAGACCGGCCTCGATCATGCGATTGATCGCATTGCAACCTCCGCCGCCCAATCCGAGGACTTTGATGGTCGCAGCGTGTTCGGGAACGAAGCGTTTCGCGTCAGCCATGATGGGCAATTCCTCCGGCGGAAAGAGCGGTGTTGGGCGAGCGGTGCGCGGCGGCCTCGCGCGTTTTGCATTCTGTGGACGGCGTGCATTCGGTGGATTCGGTGGATGGGCGAACGGATCTAATTCCATATGGAGCTGAACCACGACCAGAGTTTGGCGAACGCGCCGCTACCGCTCTGACCGTTGAGGTGCGGCGCCGCTTCACCGCGCGGCCCGAAGAGCACGAGGCCGATCGCGGTCGCGTATTCGGGCTGCTTCACGCTGTCGGTGAGGCCGGCGATCGTCGACGGCACGCCGATGCGAACGGGCAGGCCGAAGATCTCCGCGGCGGTCGTCTCGATGCCGCGCAGGTGCGCGCCGCCGCCGGTGATGACGACCTCGCTCATCACCTGGTCGCGCGGCAGGCGATCGAGGATGTTGCCCTTCGCGAGCCGGAAGATCTCGAGCACGCGCGGCAACACGATCGCGCGCAACTGCGACGACGAGACCTCGCGCGTACTGCGACCGTCGAGCGACTTGACGTGAAACGTCTGCTCCGCTTCGTCGGATCGCGTGAGGCCCGAACCGTACGTGCGCTTCACGTTCTCGGCTTCCGCAAACGTCGTCTTCAGACCGAGCGCGATGTCGTTGGTGAGGATGTTGCCGCCGACCGAGATCGTCGAACTGTGAATGATGCCGCCGTTCGCGAACACGGCGATATCGGTCGTGCCGCCGCCGATGTCGAGCAAGATGCAGCCGACGTGTTTCTCTTCGGCGAGCAGCGTCGCGGCCGCGGACGCGAGTGGTTCGAACACGATCGCCGCCGGCTCGAGCCCCGCGCGATGCACGCACTTGAGCACGTTCGCGATGAACGTCGCGCCGCCGGTGATGATGTGCGTGTCGACTTCGAGCCGCCCGCCCGACATGCCGACCGGATCGGTGACGCCGTCTTGTCCGTCGATCGTGTAATGACGCGGCAACGCATGAATGATCTGCCGGTCGGCGGCGAGGTTGATGATCTTCGACGCGTCGACGACGCGACGCACGTCGGCCGAGACGACCTCGCGCTCGTCACCGGACACGGCGACCACGCCGCGGTTGTTGGTCGAGGCGATGTGCTCGCCCGTCACCCCGACGTACACGTGCGACACGTGGACGCCGGCCATCCGTTCGGCCTTTTCGGTCGCCGCCTCGATCGCCTTGACCGTCTCTTCCAAGTCGGTCACGACGCCTTTGCGCATCCCCGTCGAGGGCGCCTCACCGATGCCGATGATCTCGAGTCCGTCGGGCCCGGCGGCCGCCACGACCGCACACGTTTTCGTCGTGCCGATATCGAGGCCGGCGATGATCTCGCCGCGTGCCACTACAATCCGCCCCAGCGAGCTTCAATCACTATGGACACTATATATTGTGGGTGGGCGAGCGATCACCTACGAACGCTATGGAAATTCCACCACCGGCGTGTCGGGCGCGCGCAGGTCGATCGCACGCAGGTTGCGCGCGCTCGCGGTGCCGCGGCGAATGGGATCGACCAGCGCGAGTTTGGCCGCGAGGTCGTCGTCGGCACCGAACCGCAGGATGACACCGTCGGTATCGACGGCCTCGAGACCACCGAAGCGATCGCGTCGCACGATCTTCACGGGCACGCGCGCGCCGATCGCTTTCGCATCGGCCAAGAGCCGGTCGATGTCGGGCGTGGTGAGGATCTGGCCCGGCGGCGGCGCGGGTTCGCCGCCGGCGTCGACGAGCGGCAGATTCCGTGCCGCGCAGCCGGTCTGCAGCACGCGCGCCGTCGCGTCGATCGTCACCACGCTGCCGGCGGCGCGCACGCACCCGGTCGGCACGCGCAGCGTGATCGCGAATGCGATGGCGGGCACCGGAAATTGCGTGCGATGCGAACGCACGTCGAGGACGGCGGGGATCGCGGCGATGCGCCGGCGCATCGCGCCGGTGTCGAGCAGCCACAGATTCGCATCGGCGGGAACGCGCGCCGCCGCGAGCACCGCGGCGCTGCTCACCGCTCCGCCCGGCGGCACGGATGCGGAGACGGCGCGCACGCGCAGAAACGGCGCGTCGACGAACGCCACCGCGAGCGCCGCGCACGCGACCGCGAACAACGTGACGATCACCCAGAGCGCGCGCACGCGCACGGCGAGCGACGGACGCGATCGGCGGCGGCGAGCGGCGCGCGCACGCACGCTCACGTCAGGACGAACCGTTCTACTGCTTCGGCCACGCCGTCGTGCGCGACGTCGGCGACCACGGCATCCGCCTGCGAGAGCAACTCGGGCGGACCCGATCCCATCGCGACGCCGATGCCCGCCGCTTTGAGCAGCGGCAGGTCGTTCCACGCATCACCGACCGCGAGCGTCTCGGCCAGCGTCGCATCGTACTTGCCGGCGACGAACGCGAGCGCGACGCCCTTGTTGACGTTCGGATCGAGGATCTCGACGAAGTCCGGGTGACTGCGCGTGAGGTACGCGCGATCGCCGAGCATCGGCTCGAGCTCGTCGAGATACGCCGACGCCTTGTCGGCATCGTCGACGAGCACGATCTTGATCGTCGGCTTGTCGGCGAACATCGCACCGAGCGACGGCACGACGTGCGCGTCGACGCGCGCGAGATCGGTGTACCGCTTCGAGAAGCGGTTGATCTGCTGAACGTAGAGCGTGTCGTCGGCGTAGCACTGCGCGTGAATACCGCGCTCCTGCGCCCACGCGAGCACCTGACGCGTCACGTCTTGACGGACGGGCGTCATCTGCAGAATCGCGCCGGAAGCGACGTCGTAGATCGCCGCGCCCTGATAGCAACACACCGGTCCCGTCACGCCGAGGTCCAGCGCATATGGCTTGGCTGCCGCGAACATGCGTCCGGTGACGATCGTGATCGCGACGCCCTGCGCGCGGGCCTTCACGAGCGCATCGCGCACGCGGGGACGGATCGTGAGATCGCTTCCGACAAGCGTGCCGTCGAGGTCCAGCGCGATCAGCCGGATCCGTGCGGTTGTCATCGGGCCGACCTATTCGCGTCCCACGACGCCGTTTCCGGCGCCGCAGGACGCGATCGGTGGCTTACTGGTAGTAGAAGACCAGATACACCGTTCCGGCCGGATTCGTCGAATTCGCCGGAACGAGCGTCGTCACGTTGGTGACGAACGACGACGGGATGGTGAGCGTCGTGCCGCTGAGCGTGAGCACGGCGCTGTACGGGGTGGTGTTGTTGAGCACGGGGCACGCGCTCGTGCTGCACTCCTCGACGTAGAAGTTCTGCGAGCTCGTCAACGCGGTCGCAAGGCTCGATGGGATCGTCAGGCTGCCCGCCGAGCATCCGGCGGAGCCGCACAACGATGCGGGAGCGGAAACCTGCGGTGATGCGTTGATGGAGAGCGCGTAGAAGATCTGTTGCGTGTTCGGCACGATCGCCGTGATGCTCGGGAAGAGCCCCGTCTGCGCCGCCACCGTCGCCGTCGTCGCGCCACCCAGGCCGCCGAGGTTGAGCGTGCCCGTATACGTGCCGCCGACGACGCCGACTTGGTTCGTCGTGATCGCGGGGATCGCGATGGAAGCCGACGAGCCGGCGGCGATCGGTACCGAGGTCGACTGACTCGCCGGCGTGCCGCGGCTCGAGTACACGATCAGGTACTGCGTCGTCGGACTCACGCTGGTGAAGTCCTTGAACGAATTGGGGTTGTACGTGATGATCGTTTGACCGCTCGAGCCCGTGGTGATCGACGACGGGGGCACCGCCGCATCGGCCGCCGCCGAACTGATGGGGCATGCCGCGGTCGTGCAGAGCGCGGCGAAGATCTCGCTCGTCGAGTCGGAGAAGTTCAGCGGCAGCGACAAGCTGAATCCGGGTGACTCGAGCGCCGCGGTACTCGATCCGGTGAAGCCGAGGACGTAGTACGGGAAATCGTTCGTGCCGACGCTGGTAATGGCGTTCGGAAGCGACGACGACCCGGTGATCGAGACGGTCGAGCCGCTGCCCGCCGGCAGACTGACGGTCGCGACGAATCCGCCGGCGACGACCGGTAGCGGAACCGTCGTTGCGGCGCCGAGCGGTATCGATGTGGAGACGGCGACGGCCGTCGGTGTCGGATACGGCGTCGCACCGGATGCGGTCGAGACCGGCGACGGACTCGGCGTCGGGGTCGCGAGCGATCCGTTCGAGAGATAATAGAACTGCAACAGATACGTATCGGTCGTGTTGAGCATGACCGGACCCGACCCGCCGCCCGGAACGTTGTTCACCGGCAGATAGCCGCCCGCGTTGGTGAACTGCACCGCGCCCGAACTGACCGCCGATCCCGGGAATGTGTTGATGTACGTCGTTCCGGTGGTAGCCGAGAGGTCGTCGAGCTCGACGAAATACGGCTGATTGACCGGCTCCGACTTCGCGAGATTGAGCGTCTCCATGTTGAACGCGGAGAGCGGCAGCGCGTAATTCAACACGAACTCGACGGTCGTCACGACCACCGCGTTACTCTTCGAGAGGATCGACCGCGTCTTCGAGCTGAGCGCCGGTGCGTTCGTCGGCGGTGCGGTCAACTCGGTCGTCGTCATCGTGATGCCGGCCGAGGGGAAGGGCGAGGGCAACGGCGACGCGCCCGATCCGAGATAGTTGATGGAGACGGAATTCCCCGGAGAGACGCCTGGGAGCGGGATGAGTCCCGGGCTCGTCGAGAGCGTGACCACGTCCGATGCGGACGTCGGGTACGACGTCGCCGTCGTCAACGTCGAGTTGCCGCCGCAGCTGACGGCAAACAGGGCGCCACAGACAACCGCAAGCGGCGCGAGAACGCGCAGCACGCGCAAAGAACCGAACATCCAATACCTCCGGGGGTGTTCATGCGCTCTACGACGGGGTAGCGCATCCCCCTTGCGAACGAAGCGTCGTCAGCGCCGCATCCGGGCGGTGCGCGCATGGGCGGGCAGCCCCTCGAATTCAGCAAGCGCGGCGAGCGTTTCCGCGTCGTCGCGCATCCGCGCGCGGCTGTTTTCGACGAGCGACATCGTGCGGTAGTAATCGGCGGTTCGCAAGCCCGAGGAGAACCGGCCGGCGCCGGACGTAGGGAGCGTATGATTGGTCCCGGCGATGTAGTCACCGGCCGCAACGGGTGTCTGATCGCCGACGAAGATCGCGCCGGCGCGGCGGATGCGCGGCACGAGCGACCACGGGTCGGCCACCTGCAACGAGAGGTGCTCCGGTGCGAAGCGCTCGATGACGGTGAGGATGTCGTCTTCCGTGTGCGCGTGGATCAGCCACGTGCGATCGGCCAAGACGCGCTCGACGATGTCGGTGCGGCCCGTCTCGCGCGCGAAGTCGCCGTCGAGCAACGCGGCGACCGCATCGAGGATCGCACGATCGCGCGACACGGCCGCGACGCGCGCGAGCGGATCGTGCTCGGCCTGCGCGATGATCTCGCCCGCGACGAAGTCGGCTCGCGCGCGCTCGTCACACACGACGAGCACTTCGGAGGGGCCGGCGAGCCCGTCGATGCCGCACACGCCGAACACTTGCCGCTTCGCCTCGGTCACGTAGATGTTGCCCGGTCCGACGATCTTGTCGACCGGCGCGATCGTCGCGGTGCCGTAGGCGAGCGCGCCGACGGCTTGCGCTCCGCCGACGGCGAAGAGTTCGTCGACCTCGCACAGACTGCACGCGTAGAGGATCGCCGGATTGATCGACCCGTCGCGCTGCGGCGGCGTCGTCACCGCCACGCGGTCGACGCCGGCGACCTTCGCCGGAATCACCGTCATCAACACGGTCGACGGCAGCGAGGCGCTACCGCCGGGCACGTACGCGCCGATGCTCGCGAGTGGCCGCGAGAGAAACGCGTACTCCGTCATGTCGGCGTCGCGGTAGCGGATGTCGGCGGGCTTCTGGCGCTCGTGATACGCGCTGATGCGTTCGCGCGCGAGTTCGAGGCCGGCCGCGATCGTCTCGGGGACGAGCCCGCGCGCGTGCTTGCGCGAGGGAATCGGCACGGGCAGCGTTGCGACGTTCGCGCCGGGATGATCGAAGCGTCGCGTGTAGTCGACGACCGCGTCGTCGCCGCGCGCGCGCACGTCGTCGAGAATCGCGGTCACGCGATCGCGAATGTCGCGCGGCGCGTCCCAGCCACCCGCATAGAGCGCGGCGAGCGCGCGCTCGTCGTGCGCGTCGACGACGATCATGCCGGCACGTTGCGTTCGAGACGTTCGAGCAAATCGGTCAACTCGTCGTACTTCGTGCGAAAGCGCACGGGGTTGACGACGAAGCGGGCCGTGCTCTCGGCGATTTCATCGACGATGACCATATCGTGTTCGCGCAGCGTGTTCCCGGTGGCGACGAGGTCGACGATCAGATCGGCGAGGCCCACCAGCGGGCTCAACTCGACCGAACCGTGCAGCGGGATCAGCTCGACCGGCAGATCGCGCTCCGCGAAGTACGCGTTCGCCGAGCGTTCAAACTTCGTCGCGACGCGCAAGAACGTGGGAAACGGTGCGCCTTCGTGATAGCGATCGATGCGACGCGCCGCGACGCACAGCCGGCAGTAGCCGAAGCCCAGATCCGCGAGTTCGCTCACCGATCGCTCCGTCTCCCAGAGCACGTCTTTTCCGACGATCCCGCAGTCGGCCGCGCCGAACTCCACGTACGCGGGCACGTCCGTCGGACGTAAGAACAAGAGTTGCGTTCCGTCGGGCGTCACGACCGCGAGCTTGCGGCCAGCGTCGTCGGGCACCTCGATGCCGGCCGCACGCAGCCGCGCAGCGGCATCGTCGTAGAGCGCGCCCTTCGGCATCCCGATCGTCAGCATCAGCGCGCTTCCCGATTGCTCGCGTAGGTCGCGAGCGGGAGGCGATCGTCGGGCGCGGGTGAGACGCGGATCTCGCGCACGTTGTCGTCCTCGGCGACGACGACCCGCGGAATGCCGTGCGCGCGCGCTTCGGCGATCAGCGCAGCGTCATCTTGACCGCTCGAGGTGTAGCGCACGATGTTGCCGGCCGCGCGCTCGCGCGTCGCGACCACGTCGGCACCGCTGACCAGCACGTCGATGCGGTGGCGGCGGCGCACGATGTGTTTGCCGCGCCGCTCGAGCGCGATCAGCAGCCGCTCGACGCCCGCGCTCCAGCCGACGGCCGGAACGTTGTAGCCGAACTTCGGCAACAACGAATCGTAGCGTCCGCCGCCGCAGATCGGGAAGCCGATCTCCGGCACGTAGCCCTCGAAGATGAAGCCGGTGTAGTAGTTGAGTTCGCGCAACAGCGCGAAATCGATCGCCACGCGATCGCCGTAGCCGAGCGCCTCGGCGCGGCCGAGCAAGATATCGAGCCGGTCGAGCGCGGCGTTCGATTCCGCCGTGCGGCACAGTGATCGCGCGATCTCGATCCCCTCACGACCGCCGCGCCGCAACGCGAAATCGACGAGGTGCGGCTTGCCGACCGCGCGCAAGCCGACGATATTGCGTTCTTTGATCAGTGTCTTCGCCGCCGCGCCGGCCTCGCCGTCGAGGCCGACGCCGGCGAGCACGCCGTCGACCACGCGCGAATCGTTGATGTCGAAGCGCGCGTCGCGCATGCCGATCTCATCGCAGGCTTCGATCGCCATGAAGAGCGTCTCCGCATCGGCGTCGACGCCGGGCGATCCGATCAGCTCGACGCCCGCCTGCGTGAACTCGCGCATCCGGCCTTCTTGCGGCTGCTCGTAATAGCGAAACGACGTCGCGACGTACGAGAGCCGCAGCGGCAAGCTCGTCTCGCGCATCCGCGTCGAGACGAGGCGCGCGATCGGCGTCGTCATCTCGGGGCGCAGCGCGAGCGTCGTCGAGCGGCGATCGTTGAACTGGAACGAGAGGTCGATCATCTCATCGCCGAGGCCCTTCTCGACGACGTCGAAGCGCTCGAACGTCGGCGTCTGGACTTCCTCGTACGACCAGCGCCCGAACACCGCGCGCATGATCTGCTCGACGTCGCGCTTGCGCGCGAGTTCGTGCGGAAGCCAATCCCGTACGCCCTGCGGGAGTCTCATCGCCACCCACCATGCCGGCTGCGGAGGCCGCACAGGTGCGGCCACCTCCCCGTTGCGGTCGCGAAGCGAACGCAACCAACGCCCTGCGGCAGTCTCATCGGCACAGTCTCATGGCGGGGGCGCTCCGGGGCGCACGTTTCCGGCGCCGACGATGCGTTCGAGTTGCGCTCGCACGTAGGGAGCGTTGGCGATCCCGCGCGAGCTGCGCTTCGATTGACCCGAGATGTGAAACACGAGCGGTACGGTGCCGGGCGATTCGTCGAGCAGTTGCGCGAGCGCGTCGACGTGGTCGCGCGTCGCGACCGTCACGTGCCAGCCTGCGGGCGGCGGCGGGACGGTGTGACGGTCGAACCGCGCGACGTCGTTCACCGAGATGCTGAACTCGACCGGCGTCTCTTCACCCGGCACCGCGCCGCGCCGTTCGCGCAGCCGCAGGCGGCCGTTGATCGTGACGATCTCGTCCTCGACGAAGAAGCCTTGCAGCTGCGCATAGCTCTTGGGGAAGACGACGCATTCGATCGAGCCGCTCATGTCTTCCACGGTGGCGATCAGCATCTGCGCTTGCGCCTTCGTCATCGTACGGCGCACCGCCGTGACGAGGCCCGCGATGCGGACCGGCGCGTCGTCCTCGACGTGGCGCAATTCCTTGACCGGCACGGCGCCGGCGCGAACGAGCGCGTCGGCGACGTCGGCGAGCGGGTGACCGGAGACGAAGATGCCGAGCGTCTCCTTCTCCCACGTGAGCGCTTCCATCGTCGACGGCGGCGCGAGCGGACGCAACGCGGGCGCGAAGGCGGGCACGCTCTCCTCGATCGCGCCGAACAGCGAGGCCTGCCCGAGCTCGCGATCGCGCGAGGCGCGTGCGGCCGAGTCGAGCGCCGCGTCGAGTGCGTCGAGCAGTTGCGCGCGATTGCCGGGCAGCGTATCGAGCGCGCCGCACTTGATCAGCGCTTCGTACACCTTGCGGTTCGCGGCCTTGGTGCCGACGCGCGTGACGAGGTCGAAGAGGTCGGCAAACGGACCGCCGGCGTCGCGTTGCGCGAGGATCGCCGCGACGGCGCCCTCGCCCACGCCCTTCACCGCCGCGAGGCCGAAGCGGATCTGCTCGCCCACCACCGCGAACTCGACCAGCGATGCGTTGACGTCGGGCGGCAACACCGCGATGCCCATCTTCTTCGCCTCGTCGATGTACTCGACGAGCTTGTCGGTCTTGTCGCGCACCGACGACATCAGCGCCGCGAAGTACTGCAGCGGGAAGTTGGCCTTCAGATACGCGGTCTGGTACGAGATCCAGCCGTACGCGGCCGCGTGAGACTTGTTGAAGCCGTAACCCGCGAACGGTTCGATGAACGCGAAGATGTCTTCAGCCAGTTTCTCGCCGATTCCATTCGTCGCAGCGCCGTCGAGAAATTTCTTCCTGTAGTAGGGGATCTTGTCTTTCTGCTTCTTCCCCATGACCTTGCGCAGTTCGTCGGCCTGCCCCATCGTAAAGCCCGCAACGTCGCGCGCAATCTGCATGATTTGCTCTTGGTAACAATTGTGCGTAACGGTACCATTGGCGATGAAGTATGGCGCGCTCTGATCTTCCATCTGAAGATCGACGCAGTCGTCTTCGCCGATCCGCTCGATCGAGTCGATAAAAACTGGACGGGTATCGCCAAGAAACAGCTCTTCATACGACCGGGCGTGGTCGGGCCACATACTCCCGGCTCGATAGAGAATCGAAAGCCGACGACGTACTCCAGGATTCTCAAATGCGCTCGCCGTTCGCTCCGACGCGGTCACGCCCGTCAAAACGAGATCGCGGACGTAGAACTTCGATAGCCGCTTGGAAGGGAGCCACGGTTCTCCCACAAGGGCAACAAATCGAGCACGATCTTGAATGCAAATGCTATTCGGCGTTCGATAGAAGGCGATTTTCAGCGAGCTGAGGAGCGCACCGACGCCACACAATAGCCGAGCGGAAGTCGACCGAAAATACGCACCACGGCCGGCATAGGATCCGTCGCTGTCCCAGAGCCCTCGCACCAATGCCAAGCGTTCCGTGTCCGACAAGTCGGATGCTATGGGCGGCAGGGATTTGCTACTTGATTTTACTCGCCACGCGTCGATGCCATACAACTCGTCGAGCCAAACGCGAAGCGGCGACTTGCGCGGCGCGGTATGGAAAACGGGCCGAACGTACCACGCCCGCGTATGGAAAAAGACGTTGAACTCACATTCGAAGACTTCTCCGATAAGTTCCCCGATGAATGCGGCGTCCTCGCTGGTCTCGCATGCGACCGTGCCCGGTGACCAGCCCGTCATCCCCGAATCGCCGAGGAGTATGCCGAGTACGTACGCCGAGCTCTCGCCGAAGTTCTCGACCTTACGTGCCGCACCGGGGCGTGGCGCCTGCCACGCTTCAAACAAAATCGAGTTCGTCTGCCGGTATTGGAACGCGCCATTTCCTTTGCGGACGTTTGCAGCCAGGTCGCGCGCGGGCACATCACCCTGCGGCGTCGGAAATCGGTGATCCTCCGAGCACTCGATGGTGGTACCGGTCGAGAGGGTGATTCGCAGCAGCGATTTCTTCCCACTCGGCCACGCTTTCGCAACCCGCCCCGGCCGCACGACACCGTCATCATACGTCAAGATTTCATCGCCCGCGGCTACGGCTTCGATCGGCTTCATCGTGCCGTCAGCGTACCAAACAGGTGTGCCAACACGCAGGCACGCGATGCCGTATGTTTCGCTCAAGATCGGCTCGAGCTTCGGGTGAAGATACGACACCGCAGCGCGACCGTGCTTGTTGCGAATGTACTGGGGAATCCACTCCATCGGACCTGGGCGATACAGCGCAACCAACGCGATGATGTCGTCGAGGACCGACGGCTTGAGCTCGACGCAGACGCGCTTCATGCCCTCGGACTCGAGTTGGAACACGCCGAGCGTTTCGCCGCGGCCGAGCATCTCGTAGGTGCGCGCGCCGTCATCGGGGATGGTCGCGAGGTCGAAGTCGGCCTTGGTCGTGCGGCGAATCTCATCGCTCGCGGCCTTCATCACCGTTAGGTTGCGCAGGCCGAGGAAGTCGAACTTCAAGAGGCCGATGCGCTCGACCATCGTCATGTCGTACTGCGTGTTGACGTCGCCCTCGCCGAGACGCACCAGCGGCACGTGATCGGTGAGCGGGTTCTTCGAGATCACGACGCCGGCCGCGTGCGTCGAGGCGTGTCGCGCGAGCCCTTCGATCGAGTTCGCGGTGTCGATAAGCTTGCGGGTCTGCGGGTTCCCGTCGTAGAGCATCTTCAGCTCGGGGATCTGCTCGAGCGCGGCCTTGATCGAGAGCCCGCCCGGGCCCGAGGGAATCAGCTTCGCGACGCGATCGACGTCGGGCAGCGGCACGGCGAGCGCGCGGCCCGCGTCGCGCACCGCGGCGCGCGCGGCCATCGTCCCGAACGTGACGATCTGCGCGACGCGGTCCTTCCCGTATTTTTCGGTGACGTAGGCGATCACTTCGTCACGGCGCTCGACGCAGAAATCGGTATCGATATCCGGCATCGAGATGCGTTCGGGGTTGAGGAAGCGCTCGAAGATCAACTTGAACTTGATCGGATCGAGGTCGGTGATGCGCAAGCAATAGGCAACGATCGAGCCGACCGCCGAGCCGCGGCCCGGGCCGACCGGGATGTCGCGATCGCGCGCGTACTTGATGAAATCCCACACGATGAGGAAGTACGAGCTGAAGCCCATCTCCACGATGACGCCGAGCTCGTATTCGAGCCGCTCGCGCAGCACCGGATCGTTCTTTGCCCGCTCCGCGCCGTAGCGCGAGATCAGGCCCTGCTCGCAGACCAGCCGCAAGTAGTCATCCGCGTTCATCTCGACGATGCGGTCGGGCGAGGCGTCGCTCCCCGCGTCGGCGGCGGAGCCCGCGAGCACGTTCGCCACGTCGGTCGCGGGCGTCTTGGGCACGGGATAGTCCGGCAGATAGAAGATCTTCTCGGGGATCTTCAGGTCGATGCGTTTGACGATCGCGAGCGTGTTGTCGCA
>Ga0116228_10000676_pt1 | contig 26495 bp, 24 predicted proteins | sample S1TSphfallax_2_FD_89694 | JGI IMG/M metagenome (GOLD analysis project Ga0116228, IMG submission 89694) | Host-associated microbial communities from peat moss isolated from Minnesota, USA - S1T2_Fc - Sphagnum fallax MG | ecosystem: Host-associated > Plants > Peat moss > Unclassified | place...
ATGCCTATGCTACGTCCATCTGAGGTGATCCGCCTTGGTGAAGAAGGTATAGTAGTGGATCGTCGTCCCGGAGGATACTGGTGTGTGCGTCTGTCCCGAGGAACCTTTCTGATGGATAGCCAGTATATCGAAGGATTGGATGTTACACCAACCTGATAAAAGTAGCAGCAGAAGATTGTAAAATTATATTAAATTTACTCTCTTAAACAAGACTATGGTTTCACGGCGTGTTTTAATGCAGATCTTGCTCACTGTCTGCTTGGTCTCGATCTGCTGGTTAAACTTTACCCCATTAGCTGAAGCATTAGGTGGCAAACTGCCTGAAATTAACCAGCCCGCACCTGAATTCACTCTACCAACTAACACCGGTGATGGTAAGTTATCGCTTTCTGATTTACGTGGTAAATGGGTAGTTCTCTATTTTTATCCCAAAGATTTTACTTCTGGTTGTACTATCGAAGCTCGACGATTTCAGCAAGACTTACAAAAATTCCAACAAAAGAATGCTCAAGTGGTTGGTGTAAGTGCTGATGATATTAAATCTCATGCTGAATTCTGTGATAGCGAAGGACTAAAATTTCCCTTATTAGCTGATACAGATGGCTCTGTGAGCAAAGCTTATGGCTCATGGGTTCTGTTTATTTCTATGCGCCACAGCTTTATTATTGATCCAAAAGGTATTTTACGGGAAATTTTTCTTGGAGTAAATCCAAACCAGCATAGTCAGGAAGTTCTAGCCCAATTGGAAAAGTTACAAGCTACGGATCTGACAAAAGCTTAGACAGGGTATTTTTTCCCGACATTATATACACCCAAACCAAAAAGGACACCGACGACTGGCCGTGTTTCGTCTCGGTGTCCTTCTTGGTTCGCTCCTCACACAATACACACTATAGCAGTGATAAAAAGTTCCGTCAATAGTGTTAATCATGATTATCTAATCTTGATCATAACCAGAGGGGAACAACTTTCATTTTTTGACTCAATAGGGTTTTGATAACTAATTGGGTAACTATTAATAGTCCTAATCTGGACTGGGATAATTCTGGCGACTTAATTTTTACTTCTCCCCAAATCCGACAATGTCGCCAAAAGTCCTCAAAGGCTTGGCTTAATTCTATAGCTAATTTTTCCCAGTTTATTGCTTGATCATCATCAGAGCCTGAATAGCTATCTATTATTTTGACTAACTGATGAATCAGATGATTTTCTGATTTATGATTGAATCTCAACTTTTGGTGGCTATCCAGCCAAGGTATAGGCTGCACAGGCATGAAATTGCCTGAATTAGTGTTGCTAGTAAATTCAATCAACCCTTCTTGTTGAGCTATTTGCAGTAGCGAACAACATCTTGAATAAGCATGTTGTACAGAGAATGCTATTGATGAATTCTCGCCAAGACTCAACTCATTTTCATAAAGTCCGCAACCTGATTGAGAGCCTAAATTTGGAGTTTCAATCAAATTTTGTAGCCAGGCTGCTATGATTGGTTGAGTTATTTCTATGTGAATCCAGCCTGGAAATACTTGTTCAACCGTTAAGATGCCATCACGAATTGTTGATAATTGAGTGGCTATGACCTGAGCAATTTCTGCGGATGGCAAATGATAAAATTTGGATAACCACAGAGCCACACTAGAAATATATAAAAATTTTCCGTCTCCTCTACCTTTGTATAGAGGTATTCTTCTGCTCTCTATATCTAAGATTTCACCATTACTAGTATAAACACTTATAGCAAGTTTTAGACAACTAGCTAATAGCTGCTTAATTGCTGTATACTTAGTAAAAAGTAACTTCTGCTGCATGTACTTGTTGGTGAAAAAATTACCAAGTGAGTGATTTTATCCTGTTCCATCCGTCTTTTGGTAGAAGTTTAATCTAGGTGAGGAAAAATAAGAGTAGGATAAAATTTGATGAAATATTTCGATAAATAATGAGTAAACTTTACTACCTTCATTGTACAGTAAAATGTATAAGATAAAGTATAGAAGGTGAATTCATCATCTATCCTTTATCTGGCTGACGCTGTTAGGCGTTAAGCCTACCCCGTCAACACAAAGACACTCCTTGCAACTTTTAACGTCTTTGTATAAAGCCGAACGCTCTTTGTTACTTATGCAATCTCCATCCTCATTTTCAGAGGCATCACGGCCTTTCTTAACTTGGCAACGTATTCTCGATTGGGCTCAAGAACACTATCGTTGTCGTACCTTTAGTAAAGACGAACGTATTCCAGCCAGACCTGGGTTGTTATACCTCGTACAAAGGGGTGCGATTCGTATGGTAGGAACTGCTCAGGTTAGTGCTACTGCTAGCCAATTGACCTCTAGGCGGATCAACAGAACTCCTGAAGAAGCATTTTTAGGTTTTGTGGGAGCAGGGCAACCGTTTGAAATTGTTGCTCAGTCACCATTTACACTACAAGCTTATGCTCATGTGGATCAGACAGCAGTGCTATGGATGTACTGGCATGATTTAGATAACTGGCCTCACTTCCGCCGAGAAGTGATGGACGCTTTTAGATATCAGCACCAGCGCAAGCTCTTATGGCTAAGTGCTTTAGGACAAAGACGCACAATTGACCGACTTTTAGGATTCCTCACTTTGTTAATTGAGGAATATGGAGAACCGGCAATGAGCGAAACCGATCCTGATGTGATTCGTGGTTACTGCTTACCCTTCCCCTTAACTCATGCTCAAATTGGTAGTGCAATTGGTTCTACTCGCGTCACCGTTACCCGATTGATGGGTAAATTGCGTCAACGTGGACTGATTCTTACACAAGGAGATAATCTGATCTGCTTACCAGCAGAGTCCATTAATCGAGCTGGGTAAACAAAATTTGAAGGGCGTCTAGGTTGGTATCTGACGCTCTGCAAATACAAATTGCAGGTATTAGCGAAATTTAACAAAAGCTGGTAGGGAATTAGTCCCTATCCCTCCTGTGACAGTAATAGGATTCGCGCCTACAATGCTTGCTGATTGATCAACTAGAGTGGTTTTGAGCCCAGTAAACAGGTTACGGTCAGGTTATGGGAATCGGGTATTTCCGAGTTTGGCAAGCCTCAGTGTTCAATTTGTGCCGCTTCCCTTGACACTCACTAGCTGTCACTAGTGATAATTGGTAGGGAGTAATGTACTTTCCTGGGATCTGATTTAAAGGTAACGGTTTCATAGAACATTGAGGAACGACCACCCTAGCACCAAGCATCATAGTTGTTTTGTAGACCACTAAAAAATTAAAGATAAGAGAGTATTAATTAGCCTAAATAATAATACTGTAGCCACAGATATTAAGCCCCCAGCAATGGCTTTGATGATCACCTCTGGAATAGATATCCCCTGAAATATGCCAATCTGAATCAGTCCACTGAGGATAGCTAAGGTGATTACGGGAATGATTAACAAGTTGAACTTCCCTATCCATTGTTTGACTTGAGCAAAAATTAAACCTGTCAAAATCACACATGTAATCACCCCAGTAACTATGGCACTTTTGAGCAAAGCCATCAGAGCGATCGCAATCAATGCTCCTTCAAACCCAGTAAAAGCAGCTCTCAAAATTATCTGGATCAAAGAAAAGTTTGGGATTGTGGTTTGGGTTGAGATTGTGGTTGTTTGGGCTGTTTGACTAATTTTGGTAATTGGGGGAGAGGATGTCAGCGCAGCCATAACTGCTTCTGCTGACTGAAAGCGTTGATTAGCAGCAGGTAATAACATTTTGTCTAAAATATCTGCTAATTTAGGGCTAACAGTCACCGCAGAGCGCCATTGCCATTGGTTAGTATAAGAATCAAAGAGTTGGGTAGGATCTTTGCCTGTAAGTAAAGTAATAATAGTCACTGCTAAGGCGTATAAGTCAGTAGATGGAAAGACTTGGCTACCTGCTATCTGTTCTGGTGGTGCAAATCCTAAGGAATAAATTCCTGTAGAAACCCCTTGCTCACCTATAGGAGTACCAGTAATTTGTTTAACTGCGCCAAAATCCAATAAAAAGATTTTGCCATCCCGCCGTCGCATGATATTAGAGGGTTTAATATCTCGATGAATAATCCCTTTGTCGTGGACAAACTTCAGAACTGGTAGAAGCTCTCTCAACAATTGTAAAACTTCATCTTCAGTGAATTTGCCTTTTTGGGATAATTCTGCTTCTAAGTCTTGCCCGTCAATAAACCCTTGGACTAAATAAAAAAACTGGTCTTGTTGTCCTGGCTGCAAGCTGGGAACTACCACCGGAAAAAAAGCATATAACTCTGGTATCTGCTCATGCTCATGCCCTAATTGTGCTAAGGCATCTGCTTCCCTTTCAAACAGGTTTTGTGCTGTTTGTAGCTGAGTTGGTGTCAAATTGCTTGGTGGCTGAAATTGTTTAACTACACAGAGCCGCATTCCTGGAATTCGCCGATCGCTAGCTAAAAAAGCAGATCCAAACCCTCCTTTACCCAGAATCTGAGTCGGTACATATCGACCATCCAACAACAGCGCCATACCACAGGTAATACAGTACTTTTGCTGAGTGGTTTTTAGTGTTGTAATATTATCTAAGTCCGCAAAGTGATTTTTGGGACGGGGACAATTAGGACGAGTGCAGTAGATTTCCATCTTAATTTTTCGTGATTTTTACATGAAATCCTCTACAACGAAAGTCCGGTACTTACTGATAAGTATACACAAGATTTAACCAACTCCCTCAGTATCAGTCTCGGCTACTTCTAAACTACTATGTATTAGACTCTTTGGAGTCACCTTTAGTACATCTAGATTCCATCCTGGAGCCGCAAATTGGGGTAATATTTCTTGGCTAAAAGCTTCGGCGGCCTTTGACCTATAGCGATTTGGATTCAATATTAACCATAGTGTCCGTTTGACGACAACACCCTCTATGGGAGTACAATGTAGCACACCCATTTGTAATTCTTTGGCGATCGCAGCCGTAGAGACAAAAGCAGCTCCTAAGCCAGATTGCACAGCATTTTTAATTGCTTCGATCGAGTTTAGCTCCATTTCAAATCTAAACCGCCTAGTATCAATCTCACAGCGTGCTAACACTTGGTCAATCACCTTGCGAATAGTAGATTGGGAGTCAAGGGCAATGAACTGTAATTTGTATAGATCTTCTTTGTGAATTGTTTCTAGTTTAGCAAAGGGGTGGAACGTAGGTAAAATCAGGGCTAGTTCATCTTCGGCATAAGGGATGATATCCAAAGATTCCGCCAATTCCTGGGGAATTTCCCCACCAATGATCGCCAGATCAACTTGTCCATTAGCCACACTCCAAGCAGTACGGCGGGTAGAGTGGACATGCAGTTGTACACCCACATCAGGATATTTCTGGCGGAACATGCCAATCATCCTGGGTAAAAGATAAGTTCCCGTAGTTTGAGATGCACCCACAATCAAAGTACCGCCTTGAAGATTTTGCAAATCCTCCACAGCTCGGCAAGTTTCCTGACAAAGACTCAGAATTTTTTCTCCGTAGCTCAGAAGTAGATGGCCAGCTTCAGTCAATTGGGCGCGGCGACCACCTCGGTCAAATAAGGGGACATCCAATTGCCTTTCTAAGTTTTGTACTTGTAAACTGACGGCTGGTTGGGAAACATAAAGACTGTCAGCGGCACGCTTGAAGCTCCCTTCTATGGCGATCGCTTTCAGAATACGTAATTGATCTAAAGTGAAAGGAAGGTCAGACATATTGTTTAGAATCTGCTATTACTCACTTTGTGGTATTTGTTGTACTGAATTGAGTTTTTCTTTAGATTACTTTACTTGTGTCTATGATTCCGAGTCCTTGGTTAACTTCCAGTCATTTTGTCATGCTGGGGTTACAGCTGACTTTTGCGATCGCCCATAGTGGAGGAGCCGCAATACGCCCTTGGGCAGAAAAATATATTGGTCCAAGGTTTTATCGCATTTTGTTTGCATTAGTTAGCCTACCACTAGCAGGAATTCTTGTAGTTTACTTTGTGAATCACCGTTATGATGGCTGGCAACTTTGGCAAGTACAAGATGTACCAGGTATCCGCCCTCTAGTTTGGGTATTATCGGCAATATCGTTTTTGTTCTTATATCCTGCTACATTCAATCTACTAGAAATTGCTGCCATTAAACAACCCCAAGTCCATCTTTACGAGACTGGGATTATGCGTATTACGCGCCATCCGCAAATGGTTGGTCAAATTATTTGGTGTGTTGCCCATAGTTTATGGCTCGGTACCACCTTTACTTTGGTAACTTCAATAGGACTGATCCTGCATCATTTATTTGGTGTTTGGCATGGCGATCGGCGTTGGAGCGATCGTCATGGAGCAGCTTTTGCATTGGTGAAACAGAGGACATCAATTATGCCGTTTCTTGCAATTATCGATGGACGACAATCCCTGAAATTTGGGGAATTTTTCCGTCCTGCTTATTTAGGAGTGATAATCTTTATCATTTTACTCTGGTTTTGTCATCCTCTGTTGTTTATAGCTGCTAGTAGGATATGATGGTAGTTATGTACGATCCCCAACAGGAATATTTCAGAGTTTAGTGGTTGAAAACACAAAATTCTCCGACCAATTTCCTTAATTAACTGCTATAGATGCTACACGATCATTGTAGGATGAAATTAAGTAGCTGTCAGCTAGGGGTAAGGATAAACATGGCGTTGACTGTTCCCCACTTTGATAATAAAAGCACCTAATTTTTCTCAGGCTTGCGTATTTCACAAGGTTATATCAGTATAGGGTGATTTATTACTCAACCCTACTGATAGCCATCAGTATATAAAAATCCGATAAATAAAGAGGCATCATGATATTGTTGGTTAGCGATAGGACATTTACTCCAGAAGTTTTGGAATCCTCAATTCCCGTCTTGGTTAATTTTGCAGCTCCCTGGTGTGGACTTTGTCGGATAATACATCCGCTACTATTGAAATTTGACGCTGAATGTAAAAATGAGATTAAATTGGTTGAAGTAAATGCTGACCAAAATTTTAAATTGTCTACTACTTATCGGCTGAAGTCACTACCAACTTTACTATTAATCGAAAAAGGTATAGTCCGCAGACGTTTAGAAGCTTTTCGTGGGAGAGAAGACTTCTGCCTAGCCCTAGAAGAAACCAAATCTATTTTCGCTACTAGCCATAAAGATTATAGTAGTAGCATAAAAGCAGCAGATTTAGACTATCACTCCGCTTGGCGCTGATTAAGAGGCAAAATTCCCCAAATATAAAACCATGCTTAACACCCACCTAAAGATGATGGGTATGGGGTATTTTATCTTCAAGGGTGTATGTCACAATTATTAACAGTTCTGAGCGGAGGTAGCAATACTCCGCATAGACAGTTTGCGCAGGAAGACAGCCAGATTTATGCTGGCTGTGCTGAAGGCTGAAGTATGGAGGTTAAAGATAAGTTAAGTTATAAAAAATGTTTTAGTCTTCATCCTTTAGCCTTCATCCCAAGTTTCATGAAGAATTCTCAAAAGTTGTAGGCGTTAGTGATGGAAATAATCTATCAGTATGCCTGGCTGATTCCAGTACTGCCGCTTTTAGGCGCAATGCTGATCGGACTAGGCTTAATTTCAGTAAATCAGATTACAAATAATCTGCGTAAGTTAAACGCTCTGTTGATTATTTCTCTGATGGGAGCATCGATGGCGCTCTCATTTGCCTTGCTGTGGAGTCAAATCCAAGGACATGAGCCTTATTTGTATACCTTAGAATGGGCATCAGCAGGAAGCTTTCACCTCAGCATGGGCTACACTATCGACCATCTCACATCACTGATGTTAGTGATCGTTACCACGGTAGCTGTCCTAGTGATGATATACACAGATGGCTACATGGCCCATGACCCTGGCTATGTGAGATTTTATGCTTATCTCAGCCTATTTGGCTCATCTATGCTAGGTCTCATAGTTAGCCCCAACCTAGTACAAATTTATATCTTTTGGGAATTGGTAGGCATGTGTTCCTACTTGCTGGTAGGCTTTTGGTATGAACGCAAAGCAGCAGCAGATGCTTGCCAAAAAGCATTTGTCACCAATAGAGTCGGCGATTTTGGATTATTACTAGGTATTTTGGGACTATTTTGGGCAACAGGCAGTTTTGATTTCAACGTCATTGGAGAACGGTTAGCAGCGCTGGTCGCATCCGGTTCTATTAGTAATTTCCTAGCTGTTCTGTTAGCAATTTTAGTCTTCCTCGGACCAGTAGCTAAATCAGCCCAATTCCCTCTACATGTCTGGTTACCAGATGCAATGGAAGGTCCAACACCTATTTCCGCTCTCATCCATGCAGCAACAATGGTGGCAGCTGGTGTATTCCTGATTGCCCGGATGTATCCACTTTTTCAACATGTCCCAGTAGCAATGGGGGTAATTGCTTTAACAGGAGCATTTACAGCATTTTTAGGAGCTTCTATTGCGATTACCCAAAATGACATTAAAAAAGGACTGGCTTACTCCACTATTTCCCAACTGGGTTATATGGTGATGGCTATGGGAGTAGGCGCTTATTCAAGTGGTCTATTTCACCTGATGACCCATGCCTATTTTAAAGCTATGCTATTCTTAGGTTCTGGGTCAGTAATTCATGGTATGGAATTAGTTGTAGGGCATGAACCAGTTTTAGCCCAAGATATGCGGCTTATGGGTGGATTAAGAAAGTATATGCCCATTACTGGTATAACCTTTTTTATCGGTTGCTTGGCTATTTCTGGTATTCCTCCCTTTGCCGGTTTTTGGTCAAAGGATGAAATCCTCAGTGCTGCTTTTACAGCTAGTCCTATATTGTGGTTGGTTGGTTGGCTGACTGCTGGAATTACGGCTTTTTATATGTTTAGAATGTATTTCTCCACATTTGAAGGTCAATTTCGCGGTAACGACCAAAAAATCCAAGCAAATCTCTTACAAGCAGCTAAATCTCGCACGCAGCAGTTAGATGTATCTGATGAATCTCAGCATAACGTTGCACCGAGCGCAACGCACAAAGAAGAACTCGCTGCACATCATCATGACGCTCATCACCACCATAGTGAATCTCCTCATGAATCACCTTGGACAATGACTTTTCCATTATTAGTATTGGCTGTACCCTCAATTTTTATTGGCTTGGTAGGTACTCCTTTTGCTAATTATTTTGGGGAGTTCATTTCTGTACCTGAGTCAGGCTTAAGTTCAGCGATTCCAGTAGCAGAAGTATTTGATGCTAAAGAATTTTACTTAATGGCAGGAAGTTCCATAGCCATTTCTTTGGTAGGTATTATTTTAGCTGCGCTGATGTATTTAGCTCGCAAAATTGACCCAGCGGCGATCGCCAAGAAAATTCAGCCACTTTATCAACTATCTCTCAACAAGTGGTACTTTGATGAATTGTATCATCGAGTTTTTGTGATCGGCTTACGTCGTTTGGCTAGACAAGTAATGGAAGTTGACTTTCGTGTCGTGGATGGCGTAGTCAATCTCACAGGCTTTTTTACTCTAGTCAGCGGTGAAGGTTTGAAGTATTTAGAAAATGGTCGTGCTCAATTCTATGCCTTGATTGTGTTTGGTGCAGTTTTAGGCTTAGTGATTGTTTTTGGTATTACCTAACGCGGTATGGGGCAAAAGAGTCCAAATGCTTGGCAAATGCGCTCTTTTGCCCTACTAAACAGTATTTTCATTCCTAATTAATGGCAATGAGCATAGCTAATTTTCCCTGGCTGACGACAATTATCCTCTTCCCGGTTTTAGCATCACTGCTGATTCCGATTATTCCAGATAAGGATGGTAAGACTATCCGCTGGTACGCTCTGATTATTGGTTTGATTGATTTCGCCATAATCGTTGCTGCTTTTTATACCAGCTATGATTTCTCTCATCCCGATTTACAGTTGGTAGAGAGTTACTCTTGGCTCCCACAATTAGATTTGAATTGGTCTGTAGGGGCAGATGGTATATCCATGCCCCTAATTATTTTGACTGGGTTTATCACCACCCTAGCTACTTTAGCTGCTTGGCCTGTAACACTAAAACCTCGGCTGTTTTACTTTCTGCTTTTAACTATGTATGGTGGACAGATTGCTGTGTTTGCTGTGCAAAACCTGCTGCTGTTTTTCCTCGTATGGGAATTAGAACTAATTCCCGTTTACTTGTTATTAGCTATTTGGGGTGGTAAAAAGCGGCAGTACGCAGCAACCAAGTTTATTCTCTATACGGCTGGTGGCTCCTTATTCATTTTGGTAGCAGCTTTGGCCATGGCTTTTTATGGCGATACTTTCACCTTCGATATGCGATCGCTCGGACTGAAAGAATATGCGCTTAACTTGCAATTATTCCTTTATGCTGGCTTTCTTATTGCTTATGCGGTAAAGTTGCCCATAATTCCCCTACATACTTGGTTACCAGATGCTCACGGTGAAGCAACTGCGCCTGTACACATGCTTTTAGCTGGTATACTCCTCAAAATGGGAGGTTATGCCCTAATTCGCATGAATGCTCAAATGCTCCCAGATGCTCATGCTTATTTTGCTCCCGCGTTAGTAATTTTAGGCGTAGTTAATATCATCTACGCTGCTTTAACCTCCTTTGCCCAGCGAAATCTCAAACGCAAAATTGCTTACTCCTCAATTTCCCATATGGGCTTTGTGATCATTGGTATTGCTTCCTTCACCGATCTGGGATTAAGTGGCGCACTATTACAAATGATTTCTCACGGATTAATTGGAGCCAGTTTATTCTTCCTGGTTGGTGCAACTTATGACCGAACACACACCCTGATGCTAGATGAAATGGGCGGTATAGGTAAGCGGATGCAGAAGATATTCGCCATGTTTACTACTTGCTCTATGGCATCTTTAGCACTACCAGGGATGAGTGGTTTTGTGGCGGAGCTGATGATTTTTGTCGGCTTTGCAACTAGTGATGCCTATAACCCTACTTTCAAAACTATTGTGGTGTTTCTCATGGCAGTTGGTGTAATTTTAACACCAATCTATCTACTATCAATGTTGCGAGAAATTTTCTACGGAGAAGAAAACCCAGAATTAGTTTCTCACCAAGCTTTGATAGATGCTGAACCTCGTGAAGTCTTTATAATTGCTTGCTTACTAGTACCAATTATTGGTATTGGTCTTTATCCCAAAATGCTGACTCAAATGTATGACTCTACAACCATACAATTGACATCCAGATTACGGGATTCTGTACCAACTTTAACAGCTCAGAAAGAAGTGACAAAGGTTTCTTGGAATACCCCGTCAATCGGTAACTAGCTTCGTAGGGGCGCAAGGCCTTGCGCCCCTACTCTTATGTTCTATCCTATCCTCCAATAACACTTAGGGCAGGTTTTCCTGTTAAGACATTATCGTACAATAGTACTAGTTGATCAATATTATTGCTGAGTGTATATCTTTCTAGTACTCGTTTGCGGGCTTTTTGTCCCAACAAGGCAGTCAATTCAGGATGATCCTGAAGTAATGGTAAAAGTGATTTTAGCTGACTTCTAACTGTTTTAGTATTGATAATTACTCCAGCACCTTTGGCTAAGACTTCTCCATCTGCTCCCACATTAGTAGCTAAACAGGCTAATCCACAAGACATCGCTTCTAATAGAGATAAAGACAAACCTTCGACTAAAGAAGGTAGAATAAAAGCATCTGCACCTTGTAATAACTCGATACGTCTGCTTTCTTCAGCGATAAATCCTAACCAGATTATCCCCAGTTCTAACCCATAGAATGGTTCCAGAGAAGCCCTTAAATTCCCATCACCAACTATAAGTAATTTACTACTACTATCCATATCTGCTTGTTTCCAAGCACGCAAAAGGGCTTCTACATTTTTCTCTGGAGCGATACGACCTTGGTAGATAAATAAACGCTCCGCATTAAATTCTGTTTTGACGCGAGATTTAACATGGTTGAAACCCGGACAATATTTGACTGTATCAACCCCATTAGGAATCACAACTATTTTGGCTTCTTTTACCCCCATACTGGACAACAGTTCCTTCTGGATTTGAGAAAAAATTACTACCCGATCATAGTTATCCAGGAAAGGCGCATAAAGTTGATAGGCTAAAAGTTGTGTTCCAGAAATTAATTTTGCTCCTTTACCCGCAAAGGGAGTGTGGAAAGTTGCAACTAAAGGCAGACCCAATTCCTGACAAATTTCTGGTAAGAAAAAGTCTAGGGGAGATAGAGTCAAGGAAGCATGAACTATATCCGGATTAATTTCTCGCAATGCGTCTGTCAGAATTTTGGTGGCGTTGAAAGTAGGAAGAGTGTAAACCTGAGACTTGTAAATGAAGGGTAAGGAAACTTCCTTAAAATTAGGCCAATTATCTGGTTCAGATTCATCTTGAGCAAAGTGGAGGAAACTTACTTCATGTCCTAAATTAAGTAGTCCGTTGGTAATTTCTCGGCTATAGGTAACATTGCCGCAAAAAGGTGATTTTTTTCCAATCCAGGCTATATGCATTCTTTAAATATCTATAAACAAAGGAAAGTGTCAAGTATCTGTTTGTTATTATCCTATTTTTCCTAATCTTTAGATGATTGTTGTTTTAACCGCTAGATTATTTATTCCCGATAATTACACCGAGTCAATATACCACCAAAAAAGACTGCTATAGCTAATGACAAGAAAACAGCCTTTAAACCGATAAATGTCTCTGCTACACCTGTTAGGGCTAAGGGTAAAGACAAGGCAATATTAATTACATTATTTTGCAGTCCGAATACTTTACCACGCATGTCCGCAGGCGTTTCTGTTTGAATAGTAGTTTGCATAGGAATACCAACTAAAGCACCAAAAATGCCCAAGGAGGTAATTAACATGAGAACTATCCAGAGATTTGTGCTAAATACTGATAGTCCAACCAAAGATGCTGCCATCCCTAAACAACCACAAAAACTCAGCAGACTGTAGGAAAATCTCTGGCCAAATTGACCCAAAATTCCTGCTCCCAAAGCAATACCAATGCCACCAAATGCTAAGAGAAAGCCAAATTGGGAAGCTTTTAAATGAGGAATGATTTCAGCCATACGCACCGCTAATACTGTTAAAGCAGCAAAGACGGAAAATAAAATGACTAACTGCAGCACGGCATTACGGATACGATGGTTGTCATTTAAATATCGTAAGCTATCTTTCAGGTCGGCAAAAATATTAGGGAATTCAGTTTCTGGAGGATGTGATACTTCTTTGGTTTTTAATAAAAATAAAATTAGACCGGCGATCGCATAACTACTACCTACAATAATCTCCTTACCCATGCCATTACCAGTCCCAACTAAATTTAACCAAATCTGGTCTGACAAAGCTAATAAAGGTTCTCCCACGGCAAATCCCACAATCAGGGAAGCCATCATAGTAGTTGTGTAGAGCGAGTTGGCGGAGAGCAAATGTTGTTCTTCAACTACCAAGGGAATAACAGCTTGTTCTGCTGGAGCAAAGAACTGAGTTAATGTTGAGACCAAAAATGTTATGCCCAAAATCATCAAAAACCCCACAGGTAAAACCCCTATCGGTTTCCATCCGTGGGTTAACCATAAAAGCAGTGGAATTGCCAAAACGAGAATTCCCCGCAATACATTAGTTGCGACTAATACGGTTTTCTTCGGCCATCGGTCTATAAATACACCAGCCACAGAACCAAATAGTATGGCTGGAATTGTAAAAGCCATCATTAAAGCCGATACCCAACCACTAATACTCTGATTACTAGCCTGAAACTGAGTATTAATTAAAGCAATCATCATTACCAAATAAACTTTATCCGCCAATTGACAGAAAACCTGTCCTCCCCAAAGTGCCAGAAAGTTGGGATTATGCAAAACCGCTAAAAATCCTTGTTTGGGAACTAGATCATCAGTCGATCCTGTTTCCTCTGAGCCAGAACCACTTAACTCTATTGGCTCTATTTCTGGAGTAACTGCTGGTAAATCTGCCTGTTTGGGGTCTTGACCATTCTTCTCAATATTCTCAATATTCTCAATATTCTCAATATATGTTGAATTCAGTTCAACTGCGTCATCATGGATCGATGAATTCTGGTGAACAGGAGCAGAATCTTCTGCTCCCAGAGGCGAATCACCCTGGATTTGCAGCAGATGAGATGGGACAAGATGAGCAGGATATCCATCAGGATGTAAATTATCCGAGAACTGCTGATCCTCAGCTAGGTTGGCTAACAGAGTCAAGATTTTTGGATCTATATCAGACGATTGCATCATGGTTGGCAGCAAAATAAGAATCAATCAAAATAGCAGAATTAATCGAACAACCGAAATGATATTCAATATACTGACGCAAAATCCGCTCAACCGACAACCAGTTAGCATCAGTAGTTGGATCTATTGTTATTATCTCTGTTTGGGAGAGATTTTGTAGCATCAACAACTGTTGAGCATTTAAACGGTGAGAAATTGGGGGTAGGTCTTCTGGGTGATGGATGACTCGTTGAGAATTAAACTTCACAGCAGTTGAGCGTGACATCTGGTGATTGCTGTGTTGTTTTTGCAAGTGCTTAACTCTAGCTTGTCGTAACTTCTCCCAAGCTTCTAAACAAACTATCCCACCATTGGGAATGCTAAACCCTACTTGCCAATTAGGTTGGGTAAAATTTGGAGTTATGTAACATTGGGTTAAGCTACACAATTCCACTTGTGGTGTCAGTCCAGCTAAAACTAGGAAATGAAATATTCCATGAGTTAAAGCCGCGATCACATGACCTACCTCTATGCTAGGTAAAGTTTCCAAGCGATGTAGATGCTGCAAAAGCAAATCGTAAAGTTCTGCTTGGGGTTGTTCGCTTAAAGCTTGACATAAGACTACTTCTGCTAAATACTGACTAGCAACTAATTTCCTCAGATCTTTAGCTAATCCTGGATAGGTTTTAATAGTTTGCGCTTGGGTAATTCGATCAAGCGATCGCCCTTGAGCAATTAATAATTCATTGACGACAAACATACCACTTCTACCACCCAAACTGGATTTGTGCTTCCGCGCCCCAGGAGCAACGGCGCGAATCAGACCTAGTTCTTTAGTTAAAATTGTCACTATTCTGTCCGATTCTCCTATGGCTTGAGTTTTGAGATTAATCCCAGTTGCCTTATAAGTTCTGTTCATTATTCGCTTGGCTAGTAGTCATGATATTAGTACGATTAATTACGTCATTTAATCCTTTCCTAGATTATCCCGCTCGCGTAACAAATCGATACCTCTAGATGTACCTAATCTAGTAGCACCAGCCAAAATTAGGTCTGTAGCTTGTTCAATGGTGCGAATTCCACCTGATGCTTTGATTCCGACTTTTTCTTTGGTTATTTCCTTTAAAAGTTTCACATCTTCTACAGTTACACCTCCATGCCAGCCTGTGCTGGTTTTTAAAAATGCTACGCCTGCATCCATAGCTATTTCTGCTGCCAATTTCTTCTCCGTATTTGTCAACAGATTCATTTCTAGGATTGCTTTAACAGGCTGTCCAGCCTCTTCACAAATTGTAGCAATTTCTCGATGAACTGCTTCTGTTTCACCCGCTTTTAACCAGCTTAAGTTAATTACCAAATCCAATTCGGTCGCCCCGCAATCTACGGCTTCTTTTGCCTCATATAGCTTAACTGCTGATGTTGTTGCGCCTGTTGGGAAACCGATCACTGTACAGATTTTCGGATTCTTTTTATGCAAGAGTTCAGCTGCGAGCTTGACATAAACTGGGTAAACGCAAACTGCTGCAAAATGCAATCTATCTGCTTGTTCGCACCACTGCTCAACCTGCTGACTTGTAGCAGTAGGAGACAAGAGAGCATGATCGATGAATGGCGCAATATCGATGTTTAGATAATCTGCTGCCATTGTTATTTTTGCCAAATCTATTTAAGTCATTTATATAATTATTAAAACATATACATGACTGCAAAATCTAGAATACTTTGAGATCTGCCTCCTGAAAGATATTACCCTCACTCTAAATCTTCCTGGAGGTAGAAGAATTTAGGGTGAGGGTAATTTAGAACTTTTTCAGTGCTTTGGTTAATTTCAGCTACGAATCAACAATTTGAGGTAATAATTCTTTTTTTTGTTCAGCACTAACTTTTACATTGCCATTTTCATCAATGTCAACCAGCGCCACATCACCATCTTTGATCCGACCGGACAAAATTTCTTCTGCCAGGCTATCTTCAAGTAAGCGCATAATTGCTCGACGCAGCGGTCTAGCTCCATAACTAGGGCTATAACCTTCTTGAATCAGACGATCTTTAAAGCGGTCGGTTACTTCTAAAGAAATGCCTTTTTCTGTCAAGCGACCAAATACTTCCTTGAGCATGATGTCAGCAATTTGGGTAACTTCAGGCTTGCTCAACTGACGGAAGACAATAATTTCATCTAGACGGTTAAGAAATTCTGGACGGAAATATTGCTTAAGTTCTTCGTTGACTAATGAGCGAATTCTGTTATATTGCGAATCGCTAATATCGTCAGAGAATTCAAATCCAATACCGCTACCACCTTTTTCAATTACTTTGGAACCTATATTAGAAGTCAAGATCAGCAGGGTGTTTTTAAAATCTACTGTGCGTCCTTTGGCATCGGTTAAACGACCATCTTCCAAAATTTGCAGCAGCATGTTAAAAACATCTGGATGCGCTTTTTCTATTTCATCAAACAGTACTACAGTATAAGGACGACGACGCACAGCTTCTGTTAACTGTCCACCTTCGTTATAACCAACATAACCAGGTGGAGAACCAATTAATTTACTTACTGTGTGACGCTCCATATACTCGGACATATCCAAGCGAATCATGGCTTCTTCAGAGCCGAAGAAGTAAGATGCTAAGGACTTAGCCAATTCTGTTTTACCTACACCAGTTGGTCCAGAGAAAACAAAGCTAGCAATGGGACGATTAGGATTTTTTAAGCCGACACGAGCCCGGCGGATTGCTCGTGAAACTGCCTTCACTGCTTCATCTTGACCGATGAGGCGCTGATGCAATGTGTCTTCCATATGCAGCAGCTTCTCGGACTCAGATTCTGTGAGTTTGTTGACTGGTACTCCCGTCCAGGAAGCAACAATGTGAGCAATATCTTCTTCGGTAACCACTGGTTCTACGCCATCGCCACCAGCCCCATTGGTTTTGCTTTGTGCGATCGCCCGAATTTCTGCTTTAATTTCCATTTCCCGGTCGCGTAATTCCCCAGCCCGGTCATAATCTTGGGAACGTACAGCATCATCTTTCTCTTTTAAGATTTGCCGTAATTCTTTATCTAATTCTTTAGCGGCTGGAGGTAATTGGGAATTAATCAACCGGACTCTGGAACCTGCTTCATCGACTAAGTCGATGGCTTTATCTGGCAAATAACGGTCGCTGATATAACGGTCAGATAGTTTAGCGGCTGCTACGAGAGCTTCATCCAAAATTTTCAGTTTGTGATGTTGTTCGTAGCGATCGCGTAAACCATAGAGAATTTCTATAGTTTCCGTAACAGAAGGCTCACCTACCATGACTGGTTGAAAGCGCCGCTCTAAAGCTGCATCCCGTTCAATGTGCTTACGGTATTCATCTAAAGTTGTCGCCCCGATGCACTGCAATTCACCTCTAGCCAAAGCTGGTTTGAGAATATTTGCTGCATCAATAGCCCCTTCTGCTGCACCTGCGCCAATGAGGGTGTGTACTTCATCAATGACGAGGATGACATTACCCGCCTGTCGGATTTCATCCATAATTTTCTTCAGGCGTTCTTCAAATTCACCCCGGTACTTAGTCCCTGCTACCAGTAGCCCAATGTCCAGAGTGACCACACGCTTGTCTTCCAGGATGTCAGGGACATCTTTGTTGGCGATCCGCGTGGCCAAACCTTCAGCAATTGCGGTTTTACCAACACCAGGCTCACCAATCAACACTGGATTATTTTTTGTCCGGCGACCCAAAATTTGAATGACTCGTTCAATCTCTTTTGCCCTTCCTACCACAGGATCGAGTTTATTATCCGTGGCCATTTGGGTGAGATTGGAACCAAATTCATCCAGAGTTGGAGTCTTTGTCCGACCAGATGGACCACCTGGCGAGACTTCTGCGGTTTCACCCAACATTCTAATAACTTGGGTTCTGACCTTAGAGAGGTCTACACCGAGGTTTTCTAGCACCCTAGCTGCTACACCTTCGCCTTCGCGGATTAGTCCCAAAAGCAGATGCTCGGTACCAATGTAGTTATGCCCTAGTTGGCGTGCTTCTTCCAAAGACAGTTCTAACACTCGTTTAGCGCGTGGTGTAAATGGAATTTCCACAGCCACAAAGCCAGAACCCCGGCCTATGATTTTTTCAACCTCAATGCGGGCATCTTTCAGATTGACACCCATTGATTTCAGCACCTTGGCGGCCACTCCGGTACCTTCGCCAATTAGACCCAGGAGGATCTGCTCGGTACCAACGAAATTGTGACCTAAACGGCGGGCCTCTTCTTGGGCCAGCATGATTACTTTAATGGCTTTTTCTGTGAAGCGTTCAAACATGGCATTTTTCCCATCACCTGCGTCGTGCCGGTATGCCGATTTTAGCACAGGCTAAAATTTTGGGTGTCCGTATCAAGAAATTAGACATCCAACTACACGCTTGAGATAGGTTAATCAGTGAATTACCAACTGAGGTCTGATTTTTGAGGGGAGCCAATTTACTGGAGAGGCTGAATATAACTGCATTTTGGCATTATTTTGGCATTATTTTGGCGCTGTTTCGAGACTAAATATTTACCAAAAACTGTCAGAGCAGGAAATTTTTCTAAGTGGCTCCAAATAGATATAAATACCATAAATACCGTCACCATGTCAAGAAGTAGGTATTTCATATAAATAATTTTTATAGCTTACTGCCTAAATCGCTAGATATTTTGATCTATTTTTGCTAAATTTGTGCTGTCTTCAGCCAGAAAAAACTGCAAAACTTACTCGACTAATAACCAAGCTGATTGTTGCAGGCGATCGCTGATAGTCTCATACCATTGGCTGAGATTTTGCCTAAACTCAGGCTGTTGTAAATGAGAAAGCCAAAGAATTAAAGCATCTTCACTATTATCTTTGTAATAATTTGGTCGGCGACCAGCTGATTTAAAGCCAAATTTTTGATATAAAGATATGGCACCTTGGTTAGAAGCTCTAACTTCTAAAGTGGCTCGCTCCAAACCACGATCACTAGCTCCCTTAAGCAGAGAATACAGTAAAGCTTGCCCTAAACCGAGGCGGTGATATTGGGGATGAACTGCTAAAAGCGTAATATGGGCTTCCTCTAAAATTGACCAAAAGCAACCCATTGCTAAAAGATTGGAGCTAGAGTAAGGGGATACTAAACCCAAAAAATGACTGTTAGGGCTGGCGAGTTCTCGATGATAACCTGACATAGTCCACAAACCGTTAAAGCAAGCTTTATCTAATTCCAACAGTGCGGACAGGTGATCCAGAGTTAAAGATTTAATTTTTAATTCTAATAAGCTCACAGTTATGGGAATAGGGTGACAAACATTTTTTAAGAAGGCAGGAGGCAGGAGGCAGGAGGCAGAGGGCAGGAGGTAAGACGTTTTTAGTTAACTTAACTTTTAGTTACATACTTCAGTTTTTTGCGTCTTTCTACTGATTTAAAAGTTAAAGTCTTGGACTTACCTCCTGCCTCCTGCCTCCTGCCCTCTGCCTCCCTTTGTAGACTGGGATCGGTAAATTAATTAAAATTACTTACGATTTTCACAAAAGGAAAACTTGGATTCAGTTATGGTATCAACTCAGCCTGTTGCTATTCAAGCCCATGGTAGTCAATATTTGCCTCAACTTAGCAGTTCTGGCATAAATCTTTCGCCGAATCTTGTACTTTTGCCAATGAGCGCGAGAGTCAATCATCATGACTTCCTAGAAATTGGCGGATGTGATGTCAAAACTCTAGTGGAACAATTTGATTCTCCTTTATATATTTTAGATGAACAAACTCTCCGAGTAGCTTGTAGACAATACTGGGAAGCATGTCAAAAATATTATAAAGGGGAATTTCAAATTTTATACGCTTCTAAAGCATGGAATTGCCTAGCAATTTGCGCTATAGTTGCCTCTGAAGGACTGGGTATAGACGTAGTTTCCGGTGGCGAAATGTACACGGCACTCCAGGCAGGTGTAAGTCCCAGTAAAATATATTTCCATGGCAATAACAAATCTCGCACAGAACTCAATCTGGCGATAGAGTCTAACTGCCAAATTATTGTGGATAATTGGCTGGAGCTACGTACTTTAGCTGAATTAGCTACTAGCAATCCCGGAATTCGCATCATGCTGCGATTAACTCCTGGGATTGAGTGTCATACTCATGAGTACATTCGTACAGGAAATTTGGATAGTAAGTTTGGCTTTGACATAAATGACTTAGAGCAAGTTTTCGCTTTCATCAGTCAACAACCAGGACTCAACTGCTTTGGCTTACACGCTCACATTGGTTCCCAAATTTTTGAGCGTCAACCTCATAGAGACTTAGCGCTTATTATGGTGCAGTGGTTACGCGAGTCTCTTAAGCATGGCTTAAACATTACAGAATTAAATGTGGGTGGCGGTTTAGGGGTGAAATATGTAGAGTCTGACGATCCCCCTAATATAGAAGAATGGATCAAGGCGATTTGTGAAGTTGTGCAAAATGCCTGTACCTCAGAAAATCTCCCTTTACCAAAATTACTCTGCGAGCCTGGGCGATCGCTTGTGGCAACAGCAGGAGTTACAGCCTATACTGTGGGAGCAACTAAAACTATCCCCGGAATTCGGACTTATATAGCGATCGATGGAGGAATGTCAGATAATCCCCGCCCGATTACTTATCAATCAGTTTATCGAGCAGTAGTAGCCAATAAAATGTCTGCTCCCCTGTCCCAGACAGTAACTGTAGCGGGAAAACATTGTGAATCAGGCGACATCCTCATTAAAGATGCTCAACTACCCAGAACTGAACCAGGAGATATTCTCGTAGTTATGGGAACAGGAGCTTATAATTATAGCATGTCATCTAACTACAATCGTTTGCCCCGACCGGCAGATGTTTTAGTCATGAATGGCGAAGCAAATCTAATTTTGCAACGTGAAACTTACCAAGATTTAGTTAGGCTAGATTGTCTACCGGAAAGATTAAAGTAACTGGTAAAACATGCTTTGATCCCCAACCCAGATTTTTGGGGTTTTTATTTTAGAGGCGAAACGGTAATCCAGATGTCATGAGAGATTGGTGGAAGCAATGGCTGACAAACCTGGGACGGTCACAGTCCTTGCTGCTTGGGACACTGGATATTGTGTTAGTGCTGGCGCTAACTTATATGATTCTGGTAATTATTAGTGAGCGCCGCACATTATGGATGGTGAGAGGTTTTATTCTATTGATGTTAGCCTCAGCCATCAGCCACACATTAGGTTTACCTCTACTCAACTTCGTACTGGAAAAATTGGTTATTGGTTGCGCGGTAGCTATGGCTGTGGCTTTACAGTCTGAATTTCGCCGCTTCTTGGAACAATTGGGACGGGGTGAATTTTGGCAGTTATTTCAACCAGATAGTTTGACACTCCCAAAATCTGATAGTGTAATTGACGAAATAGTTGAAGCGGTGAAAGAGCTATCCAAAAATCGGATTGGTGCTTTGCTAGTTTTAGAAACTACCGGTTCTATTGATGAACGGGACTTTTCTGTACCAGGGGTCAAATTGAATGCGGAAGTATCTAAGGAACTCATCCAAACAATTTTCCAGCCAAAAACGCTGTTACATGATGGAGCAACTTTGATTCGTGGATCGAGAATTATGTCATCGGGTATAATTTTACCACTTTCAGGGCGCACAGCCTCTCGTCAACTAGGTACACGTCATCGAGCAGCAATGGGAATTACCGAGCGAGTCGAAAATTGTATTTGTGTAGTTGTCTCGGAAGAAACAGGTTCTATTTCCTTAGCAGAACGGGGAACTCTCTACAGACCACTTACAATTAAAAAGTTAAAAGAGTCCTTAGATACTCGATTATCTGCAAATGTAGATCGCCCAGTAGTATCTCCAGGTATTCTCAGTTTGATCCGTCAGATTACTCCTAAGTCAATCGCTTTAATTCCTCGTTTACTCAGATTATCATTGACTGCTTTTCGCCAGAAAAAATGACTTTACAACCAACGCAACTGCAATATTTACCTGATGATTTAAACCGAGAATTACTGCCTAAACACGTTGCAGTGATTATGGATGGTAATGGTCGGTGGGCAAAACGCCAAGGTTTACCCCGAATTATGGGTCATAAACGTGGTGTAGATACCTTAAAGGATTTGTTGCGCTGTTGTCGAGATTGGGGGGTACAAGCTTTGACTGTCTACGCCTTTTCTACAGAAAATTGGCAGAGACCTCAGGAGGAAGTAGATTTTTTGATGTCTCTATTTGGGCGGGTTTTACGCCAAGAACTGGCTCAAATGATCTCAGAAGGGGTAAAAATTCGCTTCGTTGGTAATTTACTGGCTTTACCACCAGTTCTCCAAACAGAAATTGACCAAGCTATGGAAGCAACTCGCCACAATCGAGGTGTTTGTTTCACTGTGGCGACTAATTATGGCGGTAGACATGATATTGTCCAAGCCTGTCTGGCGATCGCCCAAAAAGTTCAGCAAGGTTTACTACAGTTACACGAGATTTCCGAGGAAGTTTTTGCTAAACACCTATATACAGAAGGAATTTCTGACCCGGACTTATTAATTCGCACTAGTGGAGAAATGCGCCTCTCTAATTTCCTCCTTTGGCAAATGGCTTATGGGGAAATTTATATCACTGACACTCTCTGGCCAGATTTTGACCGCGCTGAATTTCATCGCGCCCTATATGCTTATCAACAGAGAGAACGGCGATTTGGCAAATTACGTGAGTCTTAATCCCATTACGGACCAGAGAAAACTGCTTGTTCTATATCTTCTCGACTTAAAGAATATTTAAAAGAACGTTGGATATCTTGACCATTTTCTCCAGCTTGTATATACCTAACAGTCAGTTGTTCAATGTCTAACCAAATTTGTGCTGACCAGTCAGATCGTTCTAATCGCCAACAATGTAGTTCAGCTTCGTCTTGTTGACATCCTTGTTCCTTTAACCATTCTTCGATTTGTGGTAAAGGATGATTATAAAGGGGCGTATTGGCGGGAAGAATTAACATAGATATTTACGCATGAATTTAGCTAATTATTTTATATGATCATATGCTCATAAGAGCAAGTTTAACTGTGCAAGTCCTGTAGTTTCATGGCGAGTTAAGCCAATGAAAATAGCTAACAATAGACATCCCACTAATGTCAGTCCCAAAATAAACAAAACAAATATTTCTCCTGAGGATAAAGGGCGTTCAGTCCCATCCAGATAAGCTGACCTAGACCAATGATCAGGTTTAACCACAGAATGATGGAAACCATGATGGAGATTTGGGGGTGGTTGAATCACACCAGCCCGAAAATAACCAATTTTTAAGTCATAACTTAACCGACGTTCGGGGTTGCTTAACATAGCATAAGCTTCATTGATTTGCTGAAATTTCCCAGTAGCAATGTTAGCAGGTAATTCTGTGGTGTCAGGATGATAGCGCTTACTCAACTCCCGATAAGCTCGACGAATATCGATAGTTGTGGCTGAGGGATGGAGTCCCAACAAGGAGTAATAGGTGGGTTCTCTAGAAAACATGACACAGATTAAGCAGTGCGGTGTGGGTTGTATTGTCTAGCCAAGGATTAAACTAATCCAGAACGGAGAGCTACGACAGCAGCTTGGACGCGGTCATCGACTGCGAGTTTATTCATAATACCCCGGACATGGGTTTTTACGGTATTGGTGCTGAGGTAAAGTTTCTGAGCAATTTCTGGATTACTCAAACCCTCTACCATCCATTTTAAAACTTCTAACTCGCGAGCAGAAAGATTGGCTTGACTGGTGTTAGCTGGTGGTTTGAGATTGTCAATCACGCGCCTAGCAATTTGGGGATCGAGATAAGCTGCACCATCAACCGCAGCAGCGATCGCACTCAACAGTCTTTCTATACTAGCCCCTTTTATACAATAAGCATCTGCACCACTGGACAGGGCTGCAATAATTTCTGTTTCTGTCTGATGAGATGTCAACATCACTACATGAGTTTTTGGTAAAGCTGCTTTAATTTGTTGTGTCGCAGCAATTCCATCTAACCGAGGTAATCCAATATCCATAACAACTACATCGGGTTTTAATTGTAATGCTGCTTGTACACCCAAATAGCCATCTTCGGCTTGTCCTACAATGACTAATTGCGGATGAGCCATCAACAACTGTTCTAAGCCAAGTTGCATCATTGGGTCATCTTCGACGATGAGTACACGCAATTTTTCAGCCGATTCTGACGGTAGATTGAGCGGGAAACTACTCCATTCATCATTAATCATCCCACTCCCTCCTTTATAACTCCTCTACCCTGTACCCTAGTTCTGTTAATTTCAGCCGAGAATGTCGCCACTTGGGTTGCACTTTCACAAATAGTTCTAAATAAACTTTACCAGAAATCAATTTCTGAATTTGTTCCCGCGCAGCACTACCTATAGCTTTCAACATCATTCCTCCCTTCCCGATCAAAATCCCTTTTTGGGAATCTCTCTCAACGTTAATCGTGGCGAGGACACGGGTAATATTGGCAGTTTCGGCAATTTGCTCAATGGCGATCGCGACAGAATGAGGTATTTCCTCTCTGGTCAACAGCAGAATTTGCTCACGGATCAACTCACCCATGATAAACCGCTCTGGTTGGTCAGTAACTAAATCCGGTGGATAGTAAATTGGACCAACATCTAAATTTTCCATCAACAGGTCTGTAATATTGGCTAATCCATCCCCTGTTTTGGCAGAAAATTTGATCATCGGCCATTCATGGCTATGGGATAACTGGGTGTAACTGTCGTCTATGGGTTGATAGTCTGGCGTTTGTAAGTCACTTTTATTCATTCCCAAAATGACTGGGGTTTGACTGCGATTGAGTAAATCGACAATATAGCGATCGCCAGATCCACAAGGAACCGTTCCATCAACTACAAATAAAACTACATCCACAGAAGAAATAGCAATTTTAGCATTTTGGACTAATACTTCTCCCAATTCATGATGAGGTTTATGGATTCCTGGCGTGTCTACAAAGATCAACTGTGCTTTTTCTGTAGTTAAGATCCCTTTTAATCTGTTACGAGTTGTTTGTGCTACTGGTGAAGTGATAGCTATTTTTTGCCCTACTAATTGATTCATTAAAGTGGACTTACCGACATTTGGGCGACCGATAATGCCGATAAAGCCAGATTTAAAGTCAGGACGAGCTTGAGGAATTCTCATTTCCCCTGCAAAAGAGAAATGAAAATTATCAATACCGCTTACTTGTGACTCTACCTGCATAATTTTAACTAGGAAAATAAATTGGGTGATCTGGAAATATGAAACCAAGCGGGATTTACTCCGCCCTTGACCAAACGTTAAATTACTCTACATATGTGAACTCTCCATGCTATTATGGCAGCTTTAGCCATGAAGACAAACAGCCAATTCAGGAATTCAGAGTAACTAAGCAAGAATAATCAGAATTATTCAGTCTAAATTTTTCATAAACATAACATCAATGATGATAGAATTCGTTTAAATTTAATCTTTGAATATCAGTTAATCATTCCATTGTAAATAAATTTAGCGCTATGTCCATCCAAGTTTACGGAATACCTAATTGCGGAACCTGTAAAAAAGCCATCCAGTGGTTGAAACAGAATGGTATCGACTATGAGTTTATTGATCTGAAACAGCATCCCCCCAATCGTGAAATGCTGGAAAGTTGGGTGAAATCTCTAGGGTCTAGCCCTATGCGTAATACATCTAGTCAGTCTTATCGTGATTTAAGTCCTGATAGGAAAAATTGGACAGATGAGCAGTGGATCGAAGCGTTTGCTAATAATGTTATGCTGATCAAGCGTCCTTTAATTGTTCGGGGGGGAGTAGCAGTTATCGTCGGCTTCCGGGATAAAGATGAAGTTTTACGCCAAAAGTTGGGTTGAGCGATCGCAGCAACTGATTACGAGCAAGATCTGACCTGGGATAGATTACAAGGAAGGGTAAATTCGAGGAAGATAAAGTTGACACTTTCAAATAATGGGAGTGTGAGCAAAATTTTAAAAACAAGGCAGACTCCCAAGCCAGTGCATTGGGCGGCTTTGCCGACTTGAAGTAACTGGCGCATTATTTAACTTTGTCTACTATTAATATATGGGCAAAATCATTTATCTCTATCTCTCTTTCGAGAGAATTATAGTTAATCTTGGTTAAATTGAAAGCAATCAAGCTATATATGGGTAAAATAAACCCAAAGTATGTGAACAAAAATAAATACAGCAATTCCAAATTCAAAAATCTAGGAGGAATTAGTGGGAGAGAGGGGGACTGAATCCGAAAGCAGAAAGTCAATCAAATGCTGCCAACTGTCAAACAAGATATACTTAGTGAGGCTA
>Ga0116228_10000678_pt1 | contig 26481 bp, 23 predicted proteins | sample S1TSphfallax_2_FD_89694 | JGI IMG/M metagenome (GOLD analysis project Ga0116228, IMG submission 89694) | Host-associated microbial communities from peat moss isolated from Minnesota, USA - S1T2_Fc - Sphagnum fallax MG | ecosystem: Host-associated > Plants > Peat moss > Unclassified | place...
CATAATAAGCTCGTCGAGCGCACGCCGCACGGTGATACGGCTAACGTTGTACTCCGCGCAGAACTCTTCCTCGCTTGGCAATGGCGCGCCAGCCGCGAATTCGTTGGCGTGAATGCGGCTGCGTAAATCTTGCTCCACCTGATGATAGAGCGGAAGAGGTGCCTGTTCGAGCAGAGGTGGTTCCTTTGTCGTGTGCCGATACCAAATGATAGCGGTATACGATGAAAGGACCAAACGGAGGGAACCTGCAAGCGGGCGATGCCCGAACAGAGCAACAATCGTATTAGTGATGCGTGTGTTGCCCGCGGCGCTGGGGGCATCTCAACGAGGCAAAACCGATCAGCCGGCGGACATTCTTGATGACCGCCGGCTGATCTTGTCACCTCGCTGCCGGCCAGACCAATGGCAGGTGATAGAAGCTGCCGTTTATGCCCGCCCGGACGCCTATGGTTTCCCCTGGCTTGACGGAGAAGGCTGGAATGCGCGCCAGCCATTCTTGAAGAAAGATTCGAATTTCAAGCTTGGCCAGAGTGAAACCGGGGCAGGTGTGGTCGCCGCGCCCAAACGCTGAGTTGACCTTGCTTGGCCGGTCAAACTTCACCGTCAAAGGCTCATCAAATTCCCGATCGTCCAGGCCATGCAGAAATGTTGGCAAAACCACCATGTCACCGTCTTTCATCGCCACCCCATGGTACTCGATGTCTTTGGCCACCACCCGTCCTGGATTGGTGACGGCAAAGCGGCGTAAAAATTCATTGATCGCAGGCTCTGTCAGATCAGGATTTGTCGTAAGCTGATGGCATTCTGAGGGATGCGTCGCAAGAAAATGCGCGATGAAGCCGAGTGTCGATGCAACCGTGTCTAGCCCGCCGATCAGCACCAGGGCGCATACCGAGACAGCATCTGGGATCGATATCAATTCACCGTCGATGACGCTATTGGCGACGTGCGTAATCAGGTCAGTGCCTGTACCGCCGCGCCGTGCGACAACTTTTTCCGCGACATAACCATTCAGAGATATAAAAAGCTCTTGTTTGGACTTGTCACCAGGGTTGATGATTTGTTCGACCAGTTCGAGCAGAGGCAGACGATCACTTTCCGGCAGATCGACCATTCCCATGAAGATACCGATCGGCAAATGCTGCGCAAAATCGGCAACAAATTCGCAGTGTCCGGATGGCTTGAAATCCTCGATCAGATCGGCCGCCAGCTTGCGCACGATCGGTTCTAGCCGGCGGATGGCTCCAACTGTGAAAAACGGTTGTATGAGCGAACGATATTTACCATGCTCCGGCGGGTCGAGGGTAATAGGACGCAGGGGCTGTTTTGGGTTATTCTCCTTTGGCACGCTTTTCATCCGGGAGGAGATTTTTTCGTGGTCCTGGAAGATTTCGGCGATATGCACGCCGCGCGTGGCGATCCAATGGCCGCCATTGCGGGGGGTCCAGAAAATATCCGGAACGCCGGCCGCATGCAACCTGGCGAATGCGCCATGGTAATCTGTTTCCGCACCTGGCGGATGGTAGAGGTCGAAGTCAAAAACCAGGTGGCTGGGAATGTGCGGCGGGATCGGGACTGGTTGGGTGGCAGCGGCCATTGGACTCTCCTTAGATTTTGCTCATTATACATTCAACGATGAATGTAAGTCAAAGACCGATGTGATTGACGTAAAGGATACACCCCAAAGTGAGGCGAACGAAAGACGATGCCGCGCAAACGCGCGTGTCAATCATTCTCGCGGCGGCGGAAATGTTTCATCGTCACGGTGTTGCTGGCACGAGCATGGAGCACGTGGCGGCCGCGGCGGGGATCACCCGCGGCGCGATCTATTGGCACTTCCGGAACAAGACGGAGCTGTTTATCGCGGTGCGAGAGCAGGAAAAGCTGCCGTTGATCAATTTTATCGACTTGGAGAGCCAACATTCAACGAGCGATGATCCGCTTCTCGACCTGGAGCGTGCATTGACTGGCATTATCGATAGGTTGGCGGCGTCAGCTTTTTTGAAGCAAGTCCACCAAATTATCGCTTTTCGCTGTGAATATGTCGACGAGCTTTTGCCGGCCTTCGAACATATTTATCGCTCGCCCAGGCAGCCATTTCTTAAAATGCTGGCACGCTCATATCGTGCTGCCCAAAAATCTGGTGTTTTGGGGATGAATGGCGCGCCGCTGCATCTGGCGCAGGACACGGCGGCCTTCATGCAAGGCGTGTTGACGACTTGGCTGGTTGACGACGGGTCGCCGGCGGCGACGCGCCGGTCACGGCGGATGATCCGCCTGCACATCAAAATGCGGCGCGCTTGAGGGTAACTGCCGGCAAACATCGCCTGAACGATGGTCTATGCTTGAGTGCGGCAAAATTGTTGAAGGTACAGAATTCAAATGTAACTAAAAAACTGAGTTTCGCCGGTTCGGTGGGCTAATGGTTATGAAGGTGCATATTGGATCTGCGGTTATCGCCCGACGAATTGGCCTTCCGCGCTGAGGTGACAAGGTTCATCGAAGGGGCTCTACCTGCCGGCATCAGGCGGCGGATGGAGTTGGCTGCCCATCTTGAGGCCGAGGATATTGTGACGTGGCATAAGATTTTGCACCGCCAAGGCTGGGCGGTGACAAACTGGCCTCTGGAATGGGGCGGGACGGATTGGTCTCCCGTGCAGCGCTATATTTTCAAGGAGCGGCTGCAGGCCGCCCCGGCGCCCGAGCCTTTGACCTATAATGTGAATATGATTGGGCCGGTTCTGATCGCCTTCGGCACCGAAGCCCAAAAACAAAAATTTCTGCCTGGCATTGCCGCTTTGGATGAGTGGTGGTGCCAGGGTTTTTCGGAACCTGGCGCAGGCTCGGATTTGGCTTCTCTGAAAACAACAGCAAGGCGGGACGGAGAAGACTATGTTCTGAACGGCCAGAAAATCTGGACTTCACAGGCGCAATTCGCGGATTGGATGTTCTGCCTTGCGCGAACCGACCCGCAGGCCAAAAAGCAACGTGGCATCAGCTTTTTGCTGATCGATATGAAGACCCCGGGCATCACCGTGCGGCCGATTTTATCGCTGGATAACAGCCATTATCTGAACGAGGTTTTTCTGGATGATGTTCGTGTGCCGATGGAAAATCTCGTCGGACAGGAAAATGATGGCTGGACAGTCGCGAAATTTTTGCTTGGAAATGAGCGCTCCGGCATTGCGCGCATCGGGCTGACGCGCGGCAGGCTGGCGCGGGCGCGGCGCGTGGCTGGCCAGATGCTGTCCGCCGGCCGGCCGCTGATTGAGGACCTGAAATTCCGTGAACGATTGCTGAACGCGGAGATTGAATTGCGGGCGTTGGAGCTGACGCAGCTTCGCGCGATCACCGCGCCGAAGGATGCTTCTGATCTTGCGGCGATCAGTTCGATTCTTAAGTTGAAAGGCACAGAGTTGCAGCAGATGGCGGCGGATTTACTGTTTGAGGCCGCCGGGCCCTGGTCGCAAAGCTATGAGCCGCTGGGCACGTGCGCGGTCGACGACGCGGATTGGGCGCCGGGTATTGAGTCGACATATTTTTTTGCGCGGGCCGCGTCAATTTACGGGGGCTCAAATGAGATTCAGCGCAACATTATTGGCAAATCGATTCTAGGTATCTGATGGATTTCGATCTCACGGAAGACCAGACAATGCTGCGCGATAGTCTCGCGCGGCTATTGCGTGACCGGTACGGATTTGCCGCCCGCCAGACCTATCTGTCCGCCGTGAACGGATGGTCGCCGGAGATATGGTCCGCCTATGCGGATTTGGGATTGCTCGGTTTAGGCATCGCCGAGGCGGATGGCGGTTTCGGCGGTGATGGCGTCGATCTGATGATCGTGATGCGGGAATTTGGCCAGGTTTTGGCAACGGAACCCTACCTGGCCAGCGTGGTGCTCGCCGCCGGCATTTTAAGTGAAGCGGCTTCGCCTGACCAGCGCGCGGCATGGCTGCCGCAAATCGCCGCGGGAACATTGCTGGTGGCGTTCGCTCATGCGGAGCGCAATGCCCGTTATCATTTGTCCTTCGTCGAAACCTCGGCACGCCCTACCGGCGATGGATGGATATTGAACGGCGAAAAGACATTCGTGCGTCATGGCGATTGCGCTCAAAAATTCATCGTGAGCGCGCGTGTCGCCGGTGAGACGGCAGAGCAGGCCGGTTTGTCATTATTTGCGGTGGATGCGGATGCTCCAGGGCTATCGCGCACGAGGCTGAGTACACAGGACCGTTTGCATGGCGCGCATATTTTATTGCACGGCGTTCGGGTGGCCCCGGCGGATTTGATCGGCAAGTCTGGCGGCGCCCACGCAGTGATCCAACAGGCAGCCGATCAGGCCATGGCGGCACTGTGCGCCGAGGCGGTTGGCTGCATGGAGGCCGCTTACCAGCTCACTGTGGAGTATTTGAAAACGCGCCAGCAATTCGGCGTGGTCATTGGCAGTTTCCAGGTGGTTCAGCATCGTGTGGCGGATATGCTGGTCATGTTAGAGTTGGCACGATCGATGATGTTCGAGGCGGCCTTCATGGCCCGCGCCACCGATGCGGCCGCGCGGTATCAGGCGATTGCGATGGCGAAAATCCAGATCGGCCGCGCCGGGCGGTTTATTGGCCAGCAGACCATCCAGCTGCATGGCGGCATTGGCACGACCGAGGAATACGCTGTTGGGCATTATGTGCGCCGGCTGCTGGCTATCGAGACCGAGTTTGGGGACACGGAATATCATTTATCGCAACTTGCATCATCACAATGGAGTTCGTCATGACCGAGCGTCTGATCGCCCAGAAGGACGGCCCGATCGGCCGGCTGATATTCAACAATCCGGACAAGCTGAATGCGATTTCGCTGGATATGTGGCAGGCGCTCGGCGACCATATGGCGCGCTTCGATGCCGACCCGGAGGTTCGCGTTATCGTTGTATCGGGCGCCGGCGGCAAATCCTTCATCGCAGGCGCCGACGTGTCGCGCTATGAGGAAGAACGCATGGGCGAGGATGCCGCGGAGGCTTATGCCAAGACCGGCGAGATCGGGTTAAAGCGGCTATATGTGACTGAGAAAATTACCATCGCGGCGATCGATGGTTTTTGCATCGGCGGTGGCATTTCGGTTGCCGTATCCTGCGACTTGCGCCTCTGCACGCCAAAATCCGTGTTTGGCCAGCCCGCCGCGCGGTATGGCATCGGCTACCGCTATGGCAGCCTGCGGCGCGTCGTGGACATTATCGGGGCGGCCGCGACCAAAGAGCTTCTGCTTGGCGGTGGTCAGTTCGATGCCCAGGCCGCCCTGGCGAAAGGCCTTGTCAGCCGTGTCATCCCTGAAGCGGAATTTGAAGCGCAGGTGGAAAAACTCGCGCAGGCGATTGCCGGTGGTGCGCCGCTGACGCTCAAACAGATTAAATTCACCTTGAACGAAATCGTGAAAGATCCGGCGGAGCGCGACCTCGCGACCTGCGAGGCGATGTTCCAGACCTGCTATGCCAGTGACGATTACCGCGAGGGAATCAGGGCATTCGCCGAAAAACGTAAGCCAGTCTTTCACGGCAAATAATGAGTATTCGCGGCGTCGCCAGTATCGCGGGGATTTTCGAGCATCCTTTGCGGAAAGCACCGGATAAATCGGTGGCACAGCTTCATGCCGAGGTGGCGGCAGGGGCGCTGGCTGATGCTGGCTTGTCGATGCGCGACGTGGATGGCTATTTCTGCGCGGGTGACGCACCTGGACTCGGGCCGCTATCGATGGCTGAATATTTGAATATGACGCCTCGGTTTTTTAATTCGACGGATACCGGTGGCTCGTCTTACTTAATCCACGTTATTTCAGCGGCTCAGGCGATTGCGGCGGGCCACTGCAATGTCGCGCTCATCACCCTGGCTGGGCGGCCGCGCAGCGAGCCGCCGGTTGGCACCGGCATACGCGGCGCGGCACAGCCGGATTTGCAATGGGAAATGCCGTATCGTCCGGCGGTGGCGAATTTGTATGCCATGTTCGCGGCGCGCCATATGTATGAATTCGGTACTACTAGCGAACAACTGGCCTGGGTGAAGGTGGCGGCGTCGCACCACGCGCAGCATAACCCGCACGCCATGCTGCGCGAGCTTGTCACGGTTTCGGATGTGCTCAATTCGCCCATGATCGCGACACCTTTGCACCGGTTGGATTGCTGTGTGGTGAGCGATGGCGGTGGGGCATTGGTGTTGACGAGGCCGGAACTGGCGCGCTCTCTCGGCAAGCCAGATATCCGGCTGCGCGGCGGCGGCATGGCGATAAAACACCAGGCCGGCGGCAATTTGGATCTCACCTGGTCGGCGGCCGTCCAATCGGGGGCGGCGGCATTTGATGAAGCGAGTGTTGCGCCGGCGGATATACGATACGCATCAATATATGACAGTTTTACCATAACGGTTTTGACCCAGCTGGAAGATCTGGGGTTTTGCGCAAAAGGCCAGGGCGGCCGGTTTGTCGCGGATGGCGGGCTGATATCCGGCCAGGGCAAATTGGCGGTGAACACCGATGGCGGCGGTTTGTGCAATAACCACCCCTCCAACCGCGGCGGCATGACCAAGATGATCGAGGCGGTGCGGCAGCTGCGCGGTGCTGCGCATCCGGCGGTGCAGGTGCCGGATTGCCACCTGGCTTTGGCACAAGCCATGGGCGGCGCGCTGAGCACGCGCCATGCCAGCGCCACCCTGATTCTGGAGCGTATGTGAGACATGGTTGACCTGCCGATCATGCCATCGCCAGAGATTACGCCGGAATCAGAGTTGTTTTGGAAAGCGGCGGCTGATGGAAGATTATCACTCAGCTACTGCAATGCCTGCGCAAAGCCGCATTGGTATCCACGGGCAATTTGCCCTTTTTGTAACAGTACCGATACAGAATGGCGCGCGGTTTCGGGACGGGGTAAAATCTATAGCTGCAGCCTGGTCAGCCCAGCCAAAAATCCTTACGTCATCGCCTTCGTCAGCCTAGAGGAAGGTCCGGTTTTGCTGACAAATGTTTTTGCCGGGGATCTGTCCGCGGTGGCAATAGGCCAGAACGTGAAGGTTGCCTTTGCTGCCGGCGAACGGGATATGACGATCCCGGTTTTTATAGTCGCGGATACATAGATCTCGATTGTCGTTTGAGCGGTCAAACCCGTTCGATGATGAGAGCGATGCCCTGACCGCCGCCGATGCACATGGTAACAAGCGCGTAGCGGCCGCCGATGCGGATCAGCTCATGAATCGCCTTGATGGTGATGATGGCGCCGGAAGCGCCGACCGGATGGCCCAAGGCGACCGCGCCGCCGTTCGGATTAACTTTTTCGGGCGGGAAACCAAGATCGCGCGCCACCGCGCAGGCTTGTGCGGCAAAAGCTTCGTTGGACTCAATGACGTCGATATCATTGATCGTCAGGCCGGCCTTATTGAGGGCTTTTTGCGAGGCCGGGATGGGACCCAGCCCCATGACCTGAGGATCGACACCCGCATGGCCATAGGCGACGATGCGGGCCAAGGGTTGGGCATTGCGGCGGGTAAGTTCCGCACCATTCATGAGCACGAGTGCCGCTGCGCCATCGTTCAAGCCAGAAGCATTGCCGGCTGTTACAGAGCCATCTTTTTTGAAAGCAGGTTTTAGGGCACCGAGTTTTTCGCTGCTGATATCGTCGCGTACATGCTCGTCGGTATTGAAGAGGATGGGTCCTTTGCGGGACGGTAGGTCAATATTGACGATCTGCGCCTTGAAGCGGCCTTCGGCCATCGCCTGCGCTGCGCGCCGGTGTGATTCCAGCGCAAAAACATCCTGCATTTCTCGGCTTATATCGTAACGTGCCGCGATATTTTCGGCGGTAATGCCCATATGGCCATGGCCGAAAGGGTCGTGCAATGCGCCCACCACCATGTCGATCACCTTGGCATCACCTAGCCGGGCGCCCCAGCGTTCGTTGGGCAGTAGATAGCCGCCGCGGCTCATGGATTCAGCACCGCCGGCAATCGCGATATTGGCATCCCCCAGCAGGATGATTTGGGTTGCCGAGACAATGGCTTGAAGGCCGGAGCCGCAGAGACGGTTGACGGTGAGCGCCGGCGTTTCAACCGGGATCCCGGCATCGACTGCGGCGACGCGGGAGAGATAGGCATCGCGCGGTTCGGTATGGATTACGTTCCCCATAACCACGTGCTCGATTTCGCCAGCCTGCAAATTGGCTTCCTTCAGGGCGGCACGGATCACGATTTCACCGAGTTTTGTCGGCGAAAAATCTTTCAGGCTTTTACCAAAATCACCAATGGCCGTTCGTTTGCCGGAAACGATAAAAACATCCTGCATGTGTTTGTGATCCGTCGCTAGAGAAGGTAGCCTTTAGATAATGCCGTCTTTCGCAAGCTTGTCGCAGGCGGTTGCGTCTAGTCCCAGGCGTTCCAGCAACACGTCTCTCGTATCCGCGCCGAGTTCTGGCGGCGCCTGATAGCGATCCACCGGGGTGTCTGAAAAACGCAATGCATTGGCCACGATAGGAATTTCGCCAATGGTGGGGTGCGAAACTTTTTGGAGTATCTTTCGGTGCTGTACCTGCTTGTCTGCGAATACTTTATCGATCGTATTGACGGGGGCGGCCGGAACATCAGCCCGTTCCAGGGCCTCAAGCCAAGCTGCCATGGGTTTGGTCGTGAAAGTCGCGCCCATCTCGTCGCTTAAAATGTCCCGGTTGGTCGTTCGCAAAATATTGGTTTTGAATGAAGGGTGATCGATCAGGTCCTCGCGGCCGATGGCTTGGCAAAGCCGGCTATACTGCAGGTCGTTGCCGGCAGTGAGGAAAATTGTGCCGTCGGCGCATTCAAAGCTTTGCGATGGAACGCCGCCATAGCCGGCATTGCCACGCCGCTTCGGCACTTCGCCGGTGATCAGATAGTTCTGGGCGTAATGCGACAATGTGGCGATGCTGACATCGAGCAATGACAGGTCGATATGCTGGCCGCTGCCGCCCTGCTGGTCACGGCTATAGAGCGCAGCGGTAATGGCAAAGGCAGCCTGGTAGCTGGACATGATATCCACGATGCTGATGCCGACCTTCATCGGGCCCCCGCCGGGTTGATCATCGGCATGGCCGGAGACGCTGGCGAGGCCGCCTAGCGCTTGGAAGATGCCGTCATAACCTGGGCGGTGGCTGTAGGGGCCGTCTTGGCCGAAACCGGTGATCGAGCAATAGATCAACCGGTCATTAACGGCTTTGATACTGTCATAATCGAGCCCGTAGCGTTTGAGTGCGCCAACCTTGAAATTTTCAATGAGAATATCGGATTGAGCGGCAAGGCCACGGATGATTTTCTGACCTTCCTTGGAGCCGAGATCGACCGTAACAGATTTTTTGTTGCGGTTGCATGATATATAAAAGCCGGACATGCCGCCTTTGTCATCCGCGCAGGAGTTAAGAAAGGGCGGACCATAGAGACGCGAATCGTCGCCCGATCCCGGCCGTTCGATTTTGATGACCTCGGCGCCAAGATCGGCCAGCCATTGCGCCGTCAGCGGTCCGGCCAGGATTCGGCTCATATCCAGAACACGAATGCCTTCCAGGGGTCTTGTCATAGTGCCTGCACTCCATTCGGGCAGCCTTTCCGGTTCAGGTTCCCGAGAAACATGGGTCGCGCTTCTCGATAAAGGCCATAACGGCCTCTTTATGGTCGTTGGTTGCATGCGCGATGGCCTGCATGGCCGCGGATAGATGCAGGACGCTCTCCAGCGTGCCGGTCGCGGCCTCGCGAAGCAGACGCTTTGTCATTCGGACTGCAATCGGTGAATTGGCGGCGATTTTAGCGGCGATTTCATGCGCCTTTGGCAGCAATTCCTCGGGTGCCACGATATCGGAAATGAGACCTAGACGGAGGGCGTCGGCGGCGCTCAGCATGTCGCCCGTCAACGCGAGTTCACTGGCTTTTGCTGCGCCGATGATCCGGGTGAGCAGCCATGCCCCGCCATCGCCTGGCACCAGGCCCATTTTCACGAAGCTCTCCGCGAACATCGCGCCAGCGGTGGCGATTCTGATGTCGCACATGCAGGCCAGATCGCAGCCGGCGCCGATGGCGGCGCCGTTGACGGCGGCTATAACGGGTACGTCCAGTGCCGCGAAGGCGCGCGGTATCCGCTGAATATTGTCCAAATACCATTGCCGGTTGGCGGCTGGACTCGCATCGAGGCGCCCGCCTGGTTCCGCCATGGCCTTCACATTACCGCCAGAGGAAAAGACTGACCCCGCACCCGTGAGGATGGCAGCGCGAACTGATGTGTCAGCACCCATCCGCCAGCAGGCCTGCTCCAGCGCTGCAATCACGTCCGGATCGGATATGGCGTTGCGCTGCTCGGGCCGGTTCAGCGTCAGAACGACGATCCCGCCTTGCGCGTCGTAGCGCAGAGGCTCGCCGCTCATCAGCAACCTCCGGTCGATGTGTTCATGGTCTTCCTCACGCTGATCAAATTTGTTGAAGCCTCCGGCTCCTATCGAGGTAGCCTCTTTGGGAAGGCGTAACTCATTCGCATCGGCCCGGAAAATCCGCAGTCACAAACCATAGGCACTCATCGTGCCGACGATATCGCCGCCGCCTTCGCATCTGGCATTAGACTTCAAAACCACTTTTTGAGGAAAAAGCCTTGACCCCATTCTATGGTTGTTATAACAACATAACCACTAGGGAAAAATAAGGGGACATCCATGACAAAGCGCTACGAAGTAAAGAAAATTAAGTCCGCTCAACGGGTTCTTGAGGTTCTAGAATATTTTAACCCCGAACGGCACCACGCGACCGTCATGGATATTGCCCGTTCAATGGGTTACCCGCAGTCGAGTACGTCGGAACTTTTGAGCTGCCTGGTCTCGCTCGGCTATTTACACTGCGATCGGCGGGCCAGGGTGTACTGGCCCTCAGCCCGCGTCGCTCTTCTGGGCGCCTGGGTTAGCCCGACATTGTTCAGGCAAGGTAATTTACTGCCGATGATGGATCAGCTGGCGGAACGGACAGGCGCCTCGGTGGTTCTTACTTCCAAATCGGATATCTGGTCGCAATGTGTGCATGTCGTTGCAGGTTCATCGAATGCAGATGCGCCCGTGACCGGCTCGCGCACGATCCTCACCCAGTCACCCGCCGGCAAGCTGTTGCTGTCCACTTTGGAGCACGAGCATGTCCGTAAGCTGATCCACCGGATCAACGCCGAGGTAGAGCCTGAGTTGCGCGTACCGGCCGACCAGATGCTGGCTGAAATCCGCGATATCGGGATGCGTAAGGTTGTCGGTGGCACGGATGGCGAGGGCGGCGGCGTCATCGCCATGCTTCTGCCGCAAGGCGGCGACGTCGAGCCGCTGACATTAGGGCTGCATTGCGCCTCCACTACATTAGCCAGCCATGTTGGCGAGTATATCCAAATTCTGAAAAACACCCTCTCCGGCAAAGCCGATTGGTCCTACACCCCGGAGCATCCGTACGACTCAATCCAGGTGGACGTGACCACTCTGGCTGCGTGACATCGTGTTAAAGCAGATATATTGGAGCGCCGCCTGACGGGCGAATATATCTATTTGTCCGCTTATCAGAATTCACGCTTTTGCGCATACTCAAAGTGTCGCACACCCGAGAAAGGTGAAATATGGCTGTCATTCATTTCATCACAAGCACCGGGGACAAAAAAACCATCTCTATTGAATCTGGGCAAAGTTTGATGCAACTCGCGACCGGCGGCATGGTTCCGGGTATTGAAGCGAGTTGCGGCGGTTATTGCAGCTGCGCGACCTGCCACGTTTATATCGATCCGTCATGGGCGGAAAAACTGCCGCCGATTTCCGAGGACGAGAACGATCTTCTGGACGGAACGGCGGCCGAGCGCCTGCCACATAGCCGGCTATCCTGCCAGATAAAATTAGGCGATGAGCTTGATGGCTTGACGGTCACAATTCCAGACCGCCAAAGCTAAATCGCTGTCCCCTTGCGGGCTGCGGCGCGGCGCGTTCAAAAGGCAGCACGCCGTAACAGGCTTCGTTTTTTGTTTGGTAATGCATGCGCAGCATCGAAATCAATGGCTTAAGGCCGGCGTCTTGGCAAAATCCTCATCCCGGTTCAGTGATCAGATGTCATATGAAGGCGGTCAGGAGACGTAATTTGAGCGATATTCTCATCGACGAACCGGTGGAACACGTCCGCCGCATCACGCTCAACCGTCCCGACTCGCTCAACGCGTTGACGTTTGCGATGTACGAGGAGCTGATCGGCATTTTTGATACGTTGCGCTATGATTCGAATATCCGGGTCGTGATCCTGACCGGCGCCGGGCGCGGATTCTGCGCGGGTCATGACATTCGCGCCGGCGGTGCGCCGGGATGGGTACCCGATCATCTTGGGAAGACCCAGCGCTTTGACGCCATCATGAAAAAACTTGGCGCGATTCCGGGACTGATGCGCTCATTGCCGCAGCCGGTGATTGCCGCGGTGAATGGCGTGGCGGCCGGCGCTGGGTTTCCGCTTGCGCTGGCCGCCGATCTTTGTATCGCCGCGCGTACGGCGAAATTCGTCAATGCATTTCATAATGCCGGCACCGGACATGAAATGGGATTGAGCTACATGTTGCCACGTCTGGTCGGCACACAGCGCGCGGCGGAGTTGCTGCTGACCGCCCGGCCGGTGCCGGCGGAGGAAGCTGCATCGATGGGTATGATATTGCGCGTGGTGGATGACGCAGAACTGATGGCCTCGGCGCTTGCACTGGCTGATCAGATTGCCGTGAATAGCCCGATTGGAATTGCGCTGACCAAACAGTCGATGTGGTTGAACGAATCGGCGTCGGGCCTGGATGCGGCAATCGCGGTCGAAAATCGTGCGATTTTCATGAGTCAATCGAGTGAGGATTCGGCGGAAAAGCGGCGCGCTTTTATTGAGAAGCGGCGGCCGGTTTTCAAGTCAGAGTAATAAATTCGACGACCAACTGGCTCGCCGGTGTTCAAGTGCCGGTTTTACTTTTCCAGTACGCGAGAGTTTCCGCCTCCGCGCCAATAACATGCGGCATGGCGAGGCCCAACTTCAAGCAGCGCGAGAGGTAGATTTTTAGTACCGCGCCGGCATCCAGCACACTGGAAATTTGCTGTTCGGCGTCGAGGTTAAGATTGGCGCCGTAAATGGCGAACCACACATCCGTGGTCTCCGTATTGCTAGGGGGAACATGCAAAGTATGGATGGATCCGGCGGGTTCAAACAGATATGAGCCTGCCAGGTTCACCTCTGGATATTCCAGATATTTCCATGAGCCGGCCAAGGTGAATGCATGGACGGTGCCGGTATGGCGATGCGCCGGGAGGGTTGTTCCCGGGTCCATCCGTTGCCGAACGACCCAGAGGCCGCGATCAATATCGATCTGCAAAACCTGCATCATCACGCCGTCGCCAAACGATACAAAAGGTAGATCGTTCACACCGCGGTGCAAAGCCGGCGGAATCGGAAGCTCAAATCTGGGTTTCGACATTTCGTTCATTTCAGGCCCTTGAATATGTGTCCTTCACTATATTTTGCGCCATATAATGGACGAGTTTTAGGTGAATCCGCCGGTCCGCCAGCGATTTCGGACATGCGATATGTTGTCAAACGGGCAAGACGGCCTCGCTTCTGGTGGATCAGTTGGGGGGATTGTAGAGCGTGTCAACGTAACCAGGGAGAGTGATGATGGGTGATGGCATTGGCATGGCGCGCGCGATCGAAATTGCCGGGCGGGTCGAAAATTTCGTCCGCGAGGTCATTATTCCATATGAGCATGACAAACGCCGTGACCGCCATGGGCCGACCGATGAGCTGGTCTGGGAAATGCGGGAAAAGGCCCGCGCTGCCGGGGTTCTAACGCCGCATATTCTGCCGGATGGACAACATCTGAATCAGTTGGAAACCGCACTTGTTCTACGCAAATCCGGTCTGTCTCCGCTGGGGCCGGTGGCCTGCAATACCGCGGCACCCGATGAAGGTAACATGTTTCTCATCGGCAAGGTGGGCTCAGCCGAACAGAAGGCGCGGTTTTTACGGCCGCTGATTGCAGGTGATGCCCGCTCGGCATTTTTCATGACCGAACCTGCTTCTGAGGGCGGTGCTGGGTCCGACCCTTCGATGATGCGGACGCGGGCCAGGCCCGATGGCAATCAATGGATCATCTCCGGGCGCAAGGCGTTCATTACCGGGTTTGCGGGCGCGAAGGTTGGAATTGTGATGGCGAATACTGGAACTCCTGAAAAAATGGCCGCGACGATGTTTCTGGTTGATTTGCCGGACCCCGCCATCAAGCTCGACCGGGTTCTGGACACGATCGATAGTTCGATGCCAGGCGGGCATTCGGTGCTGACGATTGATGATCTGCGCGTGACGGCGGATCAGGTTCTCGGGCAGATTCATGAGGGGTTTAAGTATGCCCAGATACGCCTCTCCCCCGCCAGGCTGTCACATTGCATGCGCTGGCTGGGTGCGGCGACGCGTGCCCAGGAGATCGCCACGGCCTATGCAGTGAAGCGGCATGCCTTCGGCAAGGCGCTGATCGACCATGAAGGCGTCGGCTTCATGCTGGCGGATAACATGATTGATTTGCAACAGGCCACGCTGATGATCGATTGGTGTGCCGGGGTGCTGGATAGCGGTTCGCTTGGAACCGTTGAAAGTTCCATGGCCAAAGTCGCGGTTTCCGAGGCGTTATTCCGGGTTGCCGATCGTTGCGTGCAGGCGATGGGTGGAACCGGGGTGACGGAGGATACGGTCGTCGAGCAAGTTTTTCGGGAAATTAGGGCTTTTCGGATTTATGACGGGCCGACAGAAGTTCATAAATGGTCGCTGGCGAAGAAGATCAAGCGGGATCACGCGCGGCAGTAACGACATGAACGAGTTTTGAATTTCTTATTTGATCAGCATTCGTGGACCTCATGCAAAGCCGACACAAAAAAAGGCGATGCCGAAGCATCGCCAAGTTTAGGGAGGAAACGTCCAAATATGCATAGCCAAACTATGCCAGTCGCTTGTACTGCTGCATAGGTTATGGCGCCAACCTTCGCTGTTCAACGATCATACCTGCGATCATGAGTCAATTTCTTTAAATCCGAACAGTATGCAACTGATCTATCGTGGCAGCCGCCCCGGCAGCGACGTCCGTTTATCGCGTATGCGCTTTGTCCCAGCGCGACACTTCCCTCGCAGCGGCACTCTCGGCTGAATTAGGATAAATAAGAAGTGGTTCGGTTCACCGATCGTTTTCTAATAGGCGAGGTACAGCATGTCGTTGAAATCCCTGGCATCTGAGCCGCTGTCGGTACAGCGGGAAGCAACAAGTCGAGCCTATCTGGTGTGGGCCGGGTTGGGTGCCGTTTTTTTGGCTGTGCAAATTTACGTTTATGCAGCATGGATTTTATCACCGGATTTTCAGACGACGCCAGTTGGCCCGGACCCGATACCGATGATCGTGCGCTTGGTCACCATCGGATACGAAATCACGGCGATGCTGCTATTGGTTCCTGTCTCTATCTGGTTTGTTCGCGGCTTGCGTAGAACAGGCAAGGTTGACACAACCAGAGCCTTGATGGTGGGCTGGCTCACCGCCTATTGGCTGGACCCATTCCTAAATGTGTTTCGGCCGATGTTCACCTATAACGCCTCAGCAGTGAATTACGGCTCATGGGCGGCTCATATTCCATTCTGGCAAAGCGCCGGTGGAGCCAGAATCGCTGAACCACTTTTTATTATTGGTCCCAGCTATTTTTATTCGTTTTCCACAACCTGCCTCATCGCGCTTTGGGCTATGAAATGCGCGGAAAAGCTCTGGCCGGGCTTAAAGAACGTTGGCCTGACCTTGGCCGGATTTGCCGGAGTATGGTTTTCGATGGAGCTTCTCGACGTTGCTGCGACCCGCTACATGGGTCTCGATGCTTGGCCTGGTGCCATTAGGTCATTGTCATTTTGGCCTAGTTCATTTTATCAGTTTCCAGTTTACGAGTTTTTGTTGTTTCCAGCGCCATTTGTGGTTTGCGCGTTTCTTATTCGCTCCGCTAATGAAGACGGTGACACGTTCATCGAACGTGGAATTTCATGGGTGGGGGCCGCCCAATGGCGCCGCAATACATTGCGGATCCTGGCATTCATCGCGTTTTGCAACCTTTGTAATTTGACATATACGGCTACAATGGCCGTCTCCTCGCTGGCCGCTGATCCATGGCCTTCTGCTGTCCCGAGCTGGCTTCAGGATGGCCAATGTGGCGCATTCACAGGTCTGGCTTGTCATCCGTGAATGGAGTCTCAAAGAACTGCAAGACACCCGCCTTGTCTCGTTCGCATCGCGTCTGCGTTAACTTGAGAACCGACATTCCCGCGCTGTATTCGAGTGAGTATCATACGTCACGCTTAAACAAAGAGCGAGCTTTGGAAACGCAGAATAATATCAGGAATGGTTCAATGCGAGATTCACAGGTCGACTAACGGTACGGGCTGTAAAAGTCTAGTTATTGGTTTTTGCGTGGGTTTACCTCATAACACATAAATCCCCGAGGATACGGGATGGATAATATAAACAACGGCTACCGTAACGTTATTACGCCGCAAGTCTGGGAAGGAATAAAAAATGTTCAAGCGACTTAAACCGAAAAAAGCTGATCTACTAAACTCGACAGCCTGTGCGGCTCTCTCTTCAAGCGGGCCCGCGGCGCTGACGGTCATGGCGGCTGTGGCCGCCGGGCTGGTCGTTGTTTTACCGCAGCCGGCGCAGGCTCTAAATCTGTATGACGGCCTTGCTGTTGGAAATAATCTTGAGATCAATTTGGATACGACTCTTTCCTACACAGGCATTGTCCGTACCAATAGCCCTTCATACTTACTCACGCAAAATCCGAATGCCGCAAACGTCAACGATGGCGATAATAATTTCAAGCATGGTCTAGTTTCCGATGAATTCGAAATTACGCCCATTCTCGACATCAAAGATGGCAGTTTTGGAGCGCATTTCAGTGCCGATGCTTATCTGAACACCAGCTATCTCGGCACGAACCAAAGTCAGGACTTTTTCACGAATAATTCCCTGGACGCCGGCGTCATCTCAAAACCCAATGACTTCACTAGTGCCACAAGAAATGTCGAAGGTTTGAATGCGCAGGTCCTGGACGCATTCGCCTATGACACATTCCACTTTGGCGCCGGCGACAATCAATCCGTGTCGGTCAAATTCGGGCGTCAGACACTCATTTGGGGTCAGAGTCTGTTCCTGTCCAATAACGGCATTGCCGCTGGCATGGCGCCCTTCAATGTCATTACTGCCGATAATAATCCAAATGCGCAAACACAACAGATCATCATGCCGGTCGGGCAAGTTGTCGTAGGCTATCAGCCAAACCAGACGGTGTCTTTTCAAGTTTATTATCAGTTTGAATGGGAGCCTGATCTAGTGGAGGCTACCGGTTCTTACTTCAGCTCGGCTGATATGGTTGGAAAAGGCGCCGCGAGCTTTCTGTTGGGAGGTCCGCCGACACTGCGGACAAAAGATCTCGACCCTGAACATCAGAATGGCCAGTTCGGCGCTTCAACCCAGTTGACTTTGGGCGATTACGACGTTGGTTTTTACGGCCTTCGTTACGACGCCAAGGCGCCGACGCTCGCTGTGAACGCGTTTACAAACACATATAACGAAGTCTATGCGCGTGACATATGGATTGAGGGAACAAGTCTCTCCACCACGGTTGGCGCCGCTAATGTCGCCGGCGAGATTTCATTTCGTCAGCATATGCCGCTGGTAGATGAGTTCGCGTCGAACGGCTTTAACCCTGAGCAAAATGCCAACTCAAATCCGGGGTATCCGGTGGGTGATACGTGGGCCGGACAGGTCTCTTCAATCTACGTATCTCCGGGAATTCCACTCGACCCGGGTGGCGTGACGATGGACGGGGAAATCGGCTTCAATCACGTTCTGAAGGTAACGAGAAATGCAGGTATTCCATTCGGCGTTCCAGGTTTCCAGGGGCTGAATTCGGTTTCTCAGGGCCGCACGTCAACGGCGGCAAACATGCAGTTCGTTGTGACGCCAACCTATTATGATGTGCTACCAAACCTGCAACTGGGATTTCCAATCGGTCTGGCTTATAACCTATATGGCCGCTCGGCAATTGACGCAACGGAAAATCATGGCACTGGATCGGTCAATCTTGGAGTGACGGCAACTTATAAAGTCAGTTGGATCGCAAATATCACCTTCAATGACTATATTGGGCGGCCGAATCCATTCCTGGCGGGTGAGTCGGCGGTCGCGGATCGCAATTATGTCCTGTTCAACCTCCAGCACGCATTCTGATTAACGGAAAGATCGATAAAATGAAAAGACGGAATTTTGGTTTGCTGGCGGGCACAAGCCTGCTTGCTCTGATGGGACCGCGGAACCGCGCCGTTGCGCAAGCGGCCGATGCATCACTGTTGAAAACAACGCTGACGCCGACTGGCGCCACACGTGCCGGCAACGCGGCTGGCACCATACCTGCCTGGACGGGTGGTATGACGGAAATTCCCGCCGGCATTAACTGGGACCCGGAAAGCTCTCTGCCACCAGACTTCTTCGCAGCCGATGCGATGCTTTATGAAGTCAATGCGTCGAACATGGCCCAATATTCGGAGTTGCTGTCGGAAGGTATACAGGCCCTGATTCAGAGGCAGGGATATTCCGTGCAGGTTTATCCCACCCGTCGGACCGCGGCGGCGCCGCAATGGGTCTATGACAACGCCGCTCAAAACGTTACGCGAACAACGGCTGAGGCCAGCGGTATTCGGTTTGGGTTCAACGGCGCCTTCGGTGGCGTTCCGTTCCCGATACCTGATACTGATCCATTGGTCGCTGGCGCGCAGATCGTTTGGAATCATCAGGCTCGATGGGGTGGCAGCTATCGAAGCTCGACCGTTGCCACTTATACGGTCCCAAACGGTCAGGTCACGCTCGTACAAGCGGCACGTAACGATTTCCGCTATGACTATTACGCACCGAACGGGTCACCCGCCACGTTTGACGGTTATTTCTATGTGACCGGAGGACCTGGGCAATTCGCACCTTCAACGCTTGCAGGTGGACAGATCATCTCCAAGGACTCGAGTAATATTTTACGATATCCGCAAGACACCTGGCAGCTTCTGGCCGGACAAGGGCGGGTTCGTAAAGCACCGGAAGTGGAGTATGACACGCCGTCCAGTTACGCCGATGGTATCATCAACTATGACGAATATTTTGGGTTCGACGGGCCAATGGATCGATATGATTGGAAGTTTATCGAGAAGAAGGAGATGTTGATTCCCTATAACAACAACAAAACATTTCATGTCGATTCCGTCGCCGCCCACAAGGATAAGTTTTTTGATCCGACGATCACGCGTTGGGAATTGCATCGGGTTTGGGTTGTGGAAGCCACCCTTCATCAGGGTGAAAGAAACGTCCTTGCCCGCCGGAGACTGTATATCGATGAAGACACCTGGATCCTTGGTATCGTCGATGCCTGGGATGGAAACAACAACATCTTCCACTGTGCTTATGACTTTAACGCTGTTTTTCCTAACCTTCCGGGAACGATCTTCCAGAATACAATAGCCTACAATTTGCAGACCGGTGATTACGTATCCCTCTTTGGGTCCTACGGGAACGCGCCATACAATGTGGCCTGGAAGTTTGATCCGGTACCCGATTCCGTTTTTCTGCCACAGTCGATGGCCGCGGCTTCGGCATACTGATAGACGATGAGGCTTTGGAGATATTGCGATCCTGACGGGGTCTTACGGTATCGTGGCCGGATTGCCATTTTCCCTCGCACTGTCCAGCGTGCTTGTTTTGCCTTTAATTCCCTAAGCGACTCATGGTCCATCTTCCCAATTGCCGCCCCGAGGATAACCATGAACGCCTGCAAGCCCGCTATGTCGTCCACCTTAAAGGCGGTGCTTGGGGGGCTGTTGGCATGGGTGGTCTGCTCATCTACGGCTTGGGCGTCCACCCTGGATGACAGTGCCACCACGGTTCGCGAGCCCGCAAAAGTCATCCTAATAAGCGTGACAAAAGCCGGGAGTAGGCTTGTAGCTGTCGGGGCCCATGGGGTCATCATCATATCCGATGACAATGGGCGCAGCTGGCGGCAAGCCGCCGTCCCTACGAGCGAGACGATCAGTTGCGCCGCCTTCGCCACACCGCGCGATGGCTGGGCCGCAGGCGGCCAGGGCGTGGTACTTCATACGAGTGATGGAGGCGCAACGTGGTTTCGCCAGATCACCGAGGCCCAGGTGCTGCCGCTGATGCAAGCAGCAGCCGCGGCCGCCGCCGCCGCCGATCCGCAAAGTGCCCAGTCTGTACGCGCGGTGCGCCGGGCAGATATCTTCACGCAGGCGGGCCTGGATAAGCCGTTCCTAGCCATCCTGCCGTTCAACCCGCAATCTGCTCTTATTTTCGGTGCGTACCGCATGACCATTCTGACGCATGATGCCGGCAAAACCTGGCAGGACTGGAGCCTGCATGTCGGCGACCCAATCAGCCATAACATCTACGATGTCACGAAGCTGGGTGGTTCTGTCTTTTTGGCCGGCGAGGCTGGGACGCTGCTCCGTGCGAACAACCTTGATCAAGGTGGCGCTCTCGATTTTGACATGGTGACCTCGCCCACCGACGGAACGCTGCTTGGCATTTTGGGCACCAAAAACAATACACTGCTCACGTTCGGCGTAGCTGGGAATGTTTTTCGCAGCACGGATGCGGGCCAAACCTGGACGCAGTCGAATATCGCAGCCGGTTCAGACATCACGGCAGGTGTGCTGCTGGCATCAGGCGAAGTGGTTGTGATCAGCGAGGATGGCGGTGTCTTTGGCAGCACGGATGATGGGGTCTCTTTTCATCAATTGCCGTTGACCGAGGACATGGCTCTGTTCGGCCTGACTCAGGCCGACAACGGGGATGTGATATTTGTCGGATCCGGTGGTGTACGCGTTGTGCCCAAGGCGGCTTTTGATTGACAACGTGATCCGCTACGCGTTGCGATAAAGGATGGGATGGTTTGGATTACATAAACGAAGAGATGACCGCCCATCGGAATATCGAAGATTTCGATCGAGAAAGCGGGTCTTTTTTCGAGCGCGGTCTGTTTAATAACAGGATCGTTTTTCTTGTCCTGTGTTTGGCAGTTTCAATCTTTCTTGGGATCAATGCTTTTAAGGTTCATATTAACGCAGATTTCAACGCCACGATTCCGACCCACCAGCCCTTTATCGTCAATTATCTGAAGCACTACGATGATCTGCAGGCACAGGGCAACGCCATCGAAATAGCGGTGACCGCAGATCGCGGCACGATTCTTGACCAACATTATCTGCAGGTGCTCGCCCACATCAACGATGCGGTCTATCTCCTGCCCGGTGTGGACCGACCCTTTATGACCTCGCTCTGGACGTCCAATACGCGCTGGATCGCGGTGACGCCCGATGGTCTTAACGGTGGCCCGGTTATCGGCGGCTCCTATGACGGATCGCCTGCACAGATGGACCTCGTCAGGCGGAATATTCTCAAGACCGGCCGTGTCGGCAGCTTGGTGAGCAACGATTTCCGCTCCAGTATGATCTACGTTCCGCTGCTCGAAACCAATAACCTCACGGGCAAGCCACTCGACTACGGTGATCTTTCCAGACGACTCAATAGCATCAGGGCGCAATACGCGGCACAGGGCGTTACCCTGCACATCATCGGCTTCGCGATGATCGTTGGCGATATGATCAACGGCATCGACAAAATACTGGCCTTCTTTGGCCTGTCGATCGTCATCGCGACGGCCTTCCTCTTCTGGTACACGCGCTGCGTGCGAAGTACGCTGCTGGTGGTCTTTGCGTCTCTGACGGCGGTGACGTGGCAAATGGGTCTGCTGTCTCTGCTGGGCTTCGGGCTGACGCCCTATTCCGTGCTGGTGCCATTTCTGATTTTTGCTATAGGCATGAGCCACGGCGCGCAGAAAATGAACGGTGTTATGCAAGATATAGGCCGTGGTGCTCACCCGCTCGTCGCTGCCCGCTACACCTTTCGCCGCCTGTTTCTTGCCGGCTTCGCCGCTCTTATCTGCGACATGACCAGTTTCTCCGTGCTGATGACCATCCGTATTGTCGCCATCCAGCAGTTAGCGCTGATCGCCAGCATTGGCGTCAGCCTTCTCATCGTCACCAATCTGATGATGTTGCCGATCATGCTCAGCTTCACGAGCGTAAGCCGCAAAGCCGCATTGCGATCTCTTGAAAGTAAGCCTGCTGCAGGCCAGGATCGCAAGCGCCACCTCTTATGGGATTTCCTGGACCTATTCACGCGGCGCAAATATGCCTTTATCGCCCTCATTTGCATGGTGGTCATTGCCGTCATCGGGTGGGGCATTGGGCGCGGCGTACAAATCGGTGATTTGAAGGCGGGAGCCCCGGAACTTCGTCAGGATTCGCAGTACAACCGGGACAATGCCTTCATCGTTAGCAATTTCACGACCGGCAGCGACACGTTCATCGTGCTGACCGACACGCCGTTAAATGGTTGTGTCGACTTCGATACCCTGTCTGCGATCGACAAGCTGCAATGGCAATTGGCACAACTGCCAGTCGTGCAATCGACCTCGTCAATGGCCTCGTTTGCCAGCGGCTCCTTTATGCTGCTGACCGAGGATGCTCCCAAATGGTATGGCCTGGAACCTACAGCCGGTGTACTTGGTCAGCTTGCACAGCGTGTACCTGACGGTCTCGATAACTTTCGCTGTACCTTTGCCCCGATTTACGTTTCATTGACCGACCACAAAGCCAAATCACTCGACATGGTCGTCAATGCCGCGCAGCGATTTATAGATGATCCAGCGAATCAGAGCCAGAACTTTAAAATGTCGCTGGCTGGTGGCAATGCAGGCATAGCTGCCGCGACGAACATCGTAATCAAACAAGCTAACAGGGACATGCTATTCCTCGTCTATGCGGTTGTCATTATTTTTTGTATGATTACCTTCCGCTCGTGGCGGGCCGTAATTTGTGCGGTCCTGCCGCTTACGGTCACTTCAATTCTAGCGCAGGCCCTGATGGTCTGGCTTGGCATCGGGATAAAAGTGGCGACGTTGCCGGTGGTTGCATTAGGGGTTGGCATCGGCGTTGACTACGCTTTGTATGTGCTCAGCATTATGTTGAAGCATTTGCGACAAGGGTTTTCGTTATCAGATGCCTATAATCAGACATTGCTTTTCACCGGGCGCGTCGTAATCCTGACGGGTATTACGCTGGCGACGGGCGTTGCAACATGGATTTTCGCGCCGATCAAATTTCAGGCTGATATGGGGCTACTTTTATCGTTCATGTTTTTGTGGAATATGTTCGGTGCGATGATTTTCTTGCCGGCACTTGCCTATTTTCTTCTGCCGCAGAGACTGTTTAAAGCAAGAGAAGCTCCCTTATACAAGGCGGCACGAACCGAACTTTGGGAATGAACGCGTTAATGTGGAGTTTATCAGGCAAAACAGCTTTGGTGACAGGTGCTTCAAGCGGACTTGGCGCGCATTTTGCCAAAGTTCTAGCTTCGGCGGGGGCAGATGTAGTGATTGCTGCGCGGCGAGAGGCTGTTCTGGATTCCGTCGCCGCCGAAATTCGATCAACCGGAGGACACTGCGTTACCGTCAAGTTGGATATCACGGACCCGGCAAGTATTGCGGCGCTGGCAGGTAAGATCGAGACCTTGGACATACTGGTCAATAATGCGGGAATCACACGTGAAAGTTCGGCCTTAGATCATTCGGAGTCGGATTGGGACGATGTCATGGACACCAATCTCAAAGGCATGTTCTTGATGACGCAAGCTACCGCAAACGCGATGCGTGCTCATAAGCGTGGTGGGTCCATCATTAATATTGCCTCTATTCTTGGTCTGCGTCAGGCGGGAGGCGTACTTGCCTATGCGGTTTCCAAGGCCGGAACAATCCAGCTCACTAAGACGCTAGCGCTGGAATTGGCCCGGTTCGGTATACGTGTTAACGCGATCGCGCCGGGATATTTTGACACGGAGATCAACGCGTCATTCTGGCAGAGCGACGCGGGCACGGCCATGCTACGACGCATTCCCCAGCGCCGCCTGGGTCAGCTCGAGAATCTCGACGGGCCGTTACTGCTGCTTGCGTCTGATGCGGCCGCTTATATGACGGGCGCGGTCCTCACCGTTGATGGCGGTCACTTGCTCAACACGTTATAAGGTTCGATTATATGCAGGAAGAGCAAATTCTGGACATTTTAAGTTCTATTCGGCGATCTATCGAGCCAGTCGTGACCCTCGAATGCCCCCATGTGAACAAGATGAAGCTTGACTTTGAGACATTCGCCGCATGAGTGACATGGCGGAGACGAATCTCGGCACAACGCCGGTACGCGAGAAGCTTCGGTTTGATGAAGAAGGCCTTTCACGATGGATGGAGGCAAATATCGCAGATTTTTCCGGACCGCTTTTGGTTGAACAGTTTAAGGGTGGTCAATCTAATCCCACATATAAATTAGTTACCCCAAATCGCGCTTACGTGCTTCGCAGAAAGCCCCCGGGCCAGTTGGTGAAGGGCGCGCATGCGATAGAGCGTGAGGCTCAGGTTCTAACAGCACTTGGTGGAACGAGCTTCCCGGTTGCCCGTATTTACGGCCTTTGTACAGATGAAAGTGTTATAGGCACGTGGTTTTACGTAATGTCGATGGTGGAGGGCCGTATATTTTGGGATGCAACCTTGCCCGAGATCTCCTCTGTCGAACGCTGTGCATATTTTGATGCGATGAATGCGACGATAGCGCAACTTCACAGCATAAGTTATCAAACGATTGGGCTTGCCGACTATGGTCGTACCGGGAATTATTTCCAACGCCAGATTTCCCGCTGGTCGATGCAGTATCGGGAAGATATTCAGGCCGGAACTGATCTGAACATGGACCGCCTGATTAATTGGCTGCCTTTAAATATACCTGCTGGGGATGAAACATCGATCGTGCACGGCGATTTTCGGATCGACAACATGATTTTCCATCCGACGGAAGCACGTGTTATTGCGGTGCTCGATTGGGAACTTTCGACATTGGGCCATCCTCTCTCAGACTTCGCCTATAACGCAATGATGTACCACATGCCATCACATATTGTTGCAGGATTGGCGGGGATGGATCTCAGGGCTCTGGGTATTCCAGATGAAGCGGAATACATCGCCGCCTATTGCAGGCGGACGGGGCGCGAGAATATTCCCGACTATCGATTTTACATTGCCTTCAACTTCTTTCGAATCGCGGCGATATTTCACGGAATTAAGGGCCGTGTGGTTCGCGGTACAGCGTCGTCAGCGCAGGCTTCCCAACGTGCCGCAGTGTTCCCAGAGCTCGCGTCTATTGCTTGGAGCCAAGCCTCGTTGGCTAAATGAGATACCATTTCACCGCGATAAAATGGTAGTCATTGTCCTTATTAGAAACGCTTATATGCTAAGGCCACTCCCAAAAACATATTTTCCTCCTTCGACGTGTCTTTTTAGGTGGCCAAAAGACTTTTAAATGTCTGGTCATGAATTGCCCTTCGGGCGCCAACGCTTAGAGCGCTGCCACATCAGCGACATGCACATTCGACTGAGCTGGTGCTGCCGATGGTGGCAATGCCATGCCCGCTGCGTCATGCAACAAGGCTTGCAACGCCGCCAGCGCGCTTCGGCTCCCCACGGCGCCGCCGCAACCCGAACACCCAGACAAACCGACGGGTCGAACATCCAACCCGGCAGTTCCAAGCAACGAACAGAAGCTAACCCATCAAGACTGCAACGGAAAATCTCAGCCCGCCCTCGACCAACAGACTGATGGACTTGCACCTTGCGCCCAAACCAGGGATGCCATTGATACAAAACCTCGCGTTCTTCGGTAACATGGGGTTGTCTTGCCGGCTTGTACAATGGCCGGCGCCCGCATTCGAGCCTGGGCGCCCGCACGCCGGACCAGGCCTACTTCCCCCAGGCGCCGCTGCTTGCCGCCGCCTGAAAATTTCGCGGCGGTATCTTGACCTCGCTCCAGTCGGGCTACGCCCTCCTTGCGCAAGGCCAAGATACCGGAATACTATCCAACATCCCGGCAGAGCTTCCACTTATAGAAAGCGAAACGGTGTTCAAACAAACCCGGCCACCTCTCATTTACGAGCTTTACAGAAACGAGATCGCTGATTTCCCTTGGTAAGAAAGGTCCGAAGGACCCAAAAACTCCCCTTAAAAATGCCATATATATAGTTATAATCGGCAAAAGTTTGAAATTAGCGCCATTTTTAGCGCGGCCTTAAGAAGATCCAAATTTTATATTTAAAAATCAGATGGTTACCACGCTATTTGTCAGGCTCATAACCTGAAGGTCGTTGGTTCAAATCCAACTCCCGCAACCAAGTTTTATGAATTATATCAGCATGATGCAGAGTTAACTTGAGCATCCCCAAACCCTGAAATAGCCTCAAATC
>Ga0116228_10000680_pt1 | contig 26463 bp, 15 predicted proteins | sample S1TSphfallax_2_FD_89694 | JGI IMG/M metagenome (GOLD analysis project Ga0116228, IMG submission 89694) | Host-associated microbial communities from peat moss isolated from Minnesota, USA - S1T2_Fc - Sphagnum fallax MG | ecosystem: Host-associated > Plants > Peat moss > Unclassified | place...
CCGGTGGTGGCCGCGCCGGTCGTCGCGGCGCCCGCGCCGGCCGCAGTGGTTGCCGCGCCAGTGGTGGCCGCGCCGGTGGCTCCTGTGGTCGTTGCTCCGGTAGTCGTGCCCACCTGTCGGTTGGTGTCGGTCCCGGTGGTCAATGCCTTCACGGGAGTCACCTACTTGGTACCTCGCCGGGTCTGCAACTAACCCTTCGGATCGCGGTCGATTTTCAATAATCAGTCGCCGCGGATAGCCTATCCGCGGCGACTTGAATAACGTGAGAATTTTTCAGGAATCAGCCATGTCGAACGAAGCCAAACTGCCGGACTTCAATCAATTCAGCCGTTGGCTGGCGTCGCGAATGAATCGCCCGGGCATCACGGCCGAACGCTACCCTGAGCTGGAGTCGGCCGCACGCGACGCACGCCATGAGTTTCTCGAAACCCGCCGCGAGTCGATGCCGCAGTCGTCGAGCGCACAGGCGGACGGGGGCGTCGACGCCGAGGGTTCCGTCGAGGTACTGCAACTGCTGGCGGCTGCGCAGAGCGATGCGTCGCTGCCACCCGAAATCACCACGCCGCGGGGCTTTCGTATCAGCTTTGCCGACGAGGACGACACCGACGGCACGCCTTCCTCGATGGTTGTGCTGGTCACCTGCCCGCCCGAACTCAGCACGTCCATTGAGGGCAAAATGGTGTATCTGTGGAAGGATGAAGAGCGGTTCGAGCTGGGGCAATTCGACGCCGAGGGCAAGGCGATCGGCACGCTACCGGCCGGCGTCGAGATTTCGGCCGCTGATTTCACTCAGGGGAAGGTCAAGCTGGAGGCACCGGACGCGGAGTAAAGCCTTGCCAGAACTGCTCGAACTACTCCTCGAGCAGGCGCGCCTCAAGATGCGTGCTGTACCAGTCGACGAATTGCGCAACGCCGCCTTCCTGGATGGACGAATACGGTGCCGGCTCATAGACCGGCGAATTCACGCCGATCTGGTTTTCCTGACAGACACGGCGGTCCTCGTCGTTCGTTGCCAGCCAGACCTCGGTCAGCCGCTTCAAATCGTAGTCGCGACCTTCAACCGCATCCTTGTGCACCAGCCACTTGGTCGTCACCTGGGTCGTGGTCGGGCTCAGCGGCAGCACCCGGAAGGTGACGGCATGATCCGCCATCACGTGATTCCAGGTGGTCGGAAAATGGAACAGCAACAGGGTGCCGACGTCCTTCTCCGTGACCTTGTCGGCCAGCCGCCGGCTCACCGCCGCTTGCCCGTCCATGGTGTAGCAGGTCATGCCCTCGAGCAGTGGATAACGCACGGTGCGGCACTGGCCGTCGGCGGAGATCTTGAACTGGCTGGGCAGGCCCAAGCTTTCCCAGTGCTGCCAGCGGGCGGCAATCTGCGGGTTGCTGAACCCACCATCGACACCCGTGATGGTCGGATCCTCAGGGAAGGTTCGGATCAGCTCAGGATGGTTGGCCGCGCAGTGATAGCACTCGCGATTATTCTCCCACACGAGCTTCCAATTCGCGTTCTCGATGATGGTGGACTCGTAGGCCACCCGGGTCTCATGCAGAGCATGCGGCAGAAAGTACGGCTCGAGCTGTTGGCGCACGGGGGTAAAGTCCGGCGCCACTTTCCCGAGGCAAATGAAGATGTAGCCGCCGACACTCTCGCAGTGCACCGGCTTCAATCCATATTGCGATTTATCGAAGGTGGGCCCCATGTCCCGCGCCGCGAGCAGGCGACCGTCGAGGGCATAGGTCCATTGATGATAGGGGCAGACCAGCCGTGCCGATGTGCCATGTTCCTCCGGACAAATCCGCGAGCCGCGATGACGGCAGGAATTATGGAAGGCGCGCAAGCCACCCTCTCGATCGCGGACCACGATCACGGGATAGTCACCGACCTGCACGGTCAGGTACTGGCCCGGGGTGAGGACTTCGCAATCGTGGCCGACGAACAGCCAATCCCGGTACCAGATCAGCTCCAAATCGATCTGGTAGTCCTCGGCTTTGGTGTAGAAATCGCGCTCGAGCGCGGTCGCGGGCTTGCGCCGACGCAGTCGGTTCAACATATCGCGGCGGGCGTCCGACATCGCGGGTGCTTCGGGATTCAATCGAGCATTCATGAGCGGTTCCTGGCTTTCGCCTAAGATTTCAGATGCGCGCCACCATAGCAACAATGACCCCGGCGGCGTTGCCATGAAGCGACCTGTTCCACAATATAAACGACAAGGGTCTCATAAACGACGAGGGCGTCTGGAACGACCAGGGCGTCCGCTGCTTCGCCGGCTCGCCGGGTTCGCTGCGCTGACGGGGATCATGTGGACCCTTGCGGTGAGCGCCGGCGAGCCAAGCGCCGGTGAGCCCGCGCTGCCCCTGCACGCCTGCCGCGACGGCGCCGCCTACTGCGGTTACCTGCCGCGGCCGCTCGACCCGTTGGGTCGTGTCCCCGGGATCATCCGGATTTACGTGGAGTTCTATCCACATTCCGCGCCCGGCGCCGCCGACGGCTCGCTGGTTGCCACCGAAGGCGGCCCCGGCTATCCCGCGACTCTCTCGCGGGACGACTATCTGGCGCTGTTCCGCCCGCTGATGGCCCATCGGGACGTGCTGCTCATGGATAATCGCGGCACCGGCCGATCAGGCGCCATCGACTGCCATGCCTTGCAAACCGCCGAGCAATGGACCGAGGCCGGCGTGGCCGCCTGCGGCGAATCCTTGGGGCCCCGCGCGGCCCTGTACGGTACAGCCTTTGCCGCCGACGATCTCGCCGCCGTCTTGAGCGCACTCAAGATCGCCAAAATCGATCTCTATGGCGATTCCTATGGCACCTACTTCGAACAGGTATTCGTCACCCGTCATCCTGAACTCATAAGGAACGTGGTGCTCGACGGCGCCTACCCGCTCGACGGCCCCGACTATGCCTGGTACCCGACCTACGCCCCCGCCATGCGCGACAAATTCAACTTGAGCTGCCGGCGCGCCGCGGAGTGCGCCGCGTTGCCCGGATCCTCCCTGGATCACATCCAGCCGGCACTCGACGCGCTGCGCCGCGCGCCCTTCACCGCCGACGGCAGCGATGTCGATGGCGTCCGACGGCATTTCGACGCGAATGCCGCGAAGCTTGCCATCGTGATGTTTGCCGCAGCGCCGGCCGAGATCACCGTCGCCGAAACCGATGCGGCGGCGCGCGCCTTCGCCAGCGGCGATCGGCTGCCGCTGCTGCGCCTGATGGCGGAGACCACGGCAGCCATGGATTCCCGCGACCCGAGCGCCGATCCGACGGCATGGAGCGCCGGCTTGGCCGCCGCCGTCATGTGCGGCGATCCGCCGCAGATCGTCGACATGCGCCTGGAAGTCGACGCCCGTCGCGCCGATCGCGATCGCGTCCTCGCAGCAAGGCGCCGCGATCATCCGGACACCTATGCCCCGTTCACCATCGATGAATTCCGCGCCATGCCCCTGGATTACAGTTTCCTCGATCAATGCGTCGGCTGGCCGGTGGCGCCTGCCGCTCATCCCGCCGGCACCGTCGCTGCGCACGCCATCTATCCCGATGTGCCGGCTCTGGTGATTTCCGGCGAACTCGATGACATCACGACGCCCGCCGATGGCGCGGCCGTGGCCGCCGCCTTTCCACGCGGGGTGCAGGTACGGGTCGCCAACAGCTTCCATGTCAACGCCCTCCCCCGCGCGCGTGCCGATTGCGCAGCGCGCATCGTCCGGCACTTCCTCACAACCGGCGAGACGGGTCCCACCGATTGCGCGACGAGTGTGCCACCCGTGCGCTTGGTGCCACGATTCGCCCTAAATTACGCCGAACTCACTCCCGCGACGCCCCGCCCCGGCAACGCGGCCGATGCTGCCGCGCTGCGGCTCGCCGCCGCCACCGCCGCCACCTTGGGCGACGTGTTGGCGCGCGCCAAGATCAACAGCAGCGGTCACGGTGTGGGCCTGCGCGGCGGCACCTTTCGGGTCACCGGGCAACGCCGTCTGATGCAAGTGACGCTCAACGACGTGCGCTGGGCTCAAGATCTCGCCGTGTCCGGCAACGTGGAGCGCACGGCGGGCCGCAACGGTAGGGTGAGCGCACGATTGACCGTCACCGGTGACGCCCTAGGCAAGGCGGGCGAGACTCGCGGCGAGTTGCGGCTCCGCTGGCGGGATGGCATCGACGCCGCTGCTGTCGAGATCGACGGGCATTTGGGCTCGGTCGCGGTGCACGCATCGAGCCCTGCGCCTTGAAGAATGCTAGTCCTGGTCGTTATAGGCCTGTTTGCCGAATCGATAGGACAGCCGAACACCGAACACCCGCGGTTCGTTGATGGTTTGCCGCAGGTCGAAGTTGCCTTCGTTGGTGTAGATCACCGCCGTCTTGTTGGTGAGATTGGTGATGTAGAACTCGGCCGTCACATGCTGCGCTGTTTGATTCACGCCCAAGCGCAGATTCATCACCGAATAACCGGGTTGCAACACCCGCGGTAGACCATTCGAGCCGTTGGTCTGCAGGTCATTCCACATGTCGCCCTTGTGTGCGACATCGTACTGCACGTAACCCTTCAAGGTCTCCTCGAGGGGCTTCTCGTAGCGAATGTTGCCGCTCCAACTGAAGTACGGCACATACGGCAGTCGCTCGCCGGGCTGCACCTGGAAATTAGCGTTGTAATAATTGTCGCTGGTCACGCGCGAGTCATTGTAGCTCGCGGACAGATCCATGCTGAGATTCGAAGTCGGCTGGTATTTGACCTCCGACTCCATGCCGTAAACCCGCGCATCGCCGATATTCGCCGTGTAAGTGGACGATGGGCAAATGGCCGGATCGAACACGGTCGTCTGCAGGTTCTTCCACGGCATGTAGTAGAAGGCGCCGTCGAAGGTGAGATGTCGGTCGAGCAGCGAGGATTTCCAACCCAGCTCATAGTTGGTCAGGGTATCAGGTGTGAAATTCCCCTCGGCACCCGACTTGATGCATCCCGATGGCAATCCCACATTGGCGCCGCCGTCGCGGAAGCCCTGCGCCGCGTCGGCATACACCAAGAGAGTATCGAGCACGTTATAGCTCACACCCACCTTGCTGTTCCACTTGTGCGACGCGCCGGGCCCATCCGCCAGCGACTGCGGCGAATACCAGAAACCACCATAGCTGTAGTTGTTGAAGTGTGACTGAAAATGCACCGTGCCCGCCTCGAGGTGCAGTCGCGGCGTGACGTCGAAAGTCAGGTTGGCGAATTCCGTGACCTGCGTGTAGTCGGAGCGCCCTTGGTAACTGTACCAATCGTCGGGGCGCGGCGGCTGCGCACCGGCGTTGTAGTAATAACTCGCCGTCGCTTGATAGGCCTCGCCATTCGGCTGCAGTCCAGGCATGGCGTAGTACTGGCTCTCGAGCTCGCGCGTCTTTTCCCAATAAGTACCCACCAGCCAGTGAAAGATCCCCCCTTCCTTCGATTGCAGGCGCAGTTCGTCGGACCAGCGGTCGATGTTGTAGATGTCATCGAACCACTGGTTCGGCGTCTTGCAGCCGCTATAGGGCAGCGTGCCGCCGGATGAGACGGGATCGGTGAGGCAGTCATAACCCTGCTGCGAAGCCGCCGAAAGCGAGCCGGTGTTAATGTACTGCATGTACTCGGAGTACTCATTCACATAGTGCTGATCCTGAGCCCAGAAAGTGCTGGCAAAAACGAGATCGCCGATGCCCACGTCACCGTCAAGATGGAAGTCCAGCGTCTTGGTGAAGTACTCCTTGTTCTCCGGGCCGAAGCGAATCACGTTGTCCTGGCCGATCGATCGAACCGGCCCATCGGGTAAGTTCCCGAGGTAATCGACCGCGCCTCCCGTGCTGGTATTCTCATCCCACGCGCCATGGGTGAGCATCTTTTGATAGCTGGTGGTGAGCGTCGCCTTCCAGCCATCGGCGATCACCTGGCCGAGCGCCACACGAAAGCCGCTGACTTTTTCGGTGTTGTAGTCGTGGCCCGCCCACTGCGAATTATTCGACACCGTGCCATTCACCCAGTTCCGGGTGGTATCCAGGTTGTTGATGAATCCGCCGTGGTAATCCGTGTACGCGGAAATGCGCAATGCGGTCCAGTCTTCGATCAGCGGAATATTCACGAAAGCCTCGACGACGGTATTCTCCTTCGCCGCCTCGATCTTACCGGTGTCGAAATCGACGCCGGCGCTGAAGGCCTTGGGATCGGGCTTGTTGGTCACGAAACGCAGCGCGCCGGCCATGGCACCCGCACCGAAGGTCGTGCCCTGGGGGCCGTTCAGCACTTCGATCTGCTGAATGTCGTAAAGATGAAGATCCGGTACCGTGCCGTAGTAATTCATCGACATGTCGTCGACCAGAAACGCCGTCGTCGCCGCGCCCGATTCATTTGGATTGCTGCCGTCCGACACGCCCCGCATCACGAAGGTCTGGGTTCCGGGACCGGCGCTCACGAAGGAAATCGACGGTGTCATCGTTGCGTAGTCTTCGAATTGCGAGATGTTGAGATTCTGTAGGTCCTTCGACGTGTAGACGTCGATGCTCAAGGGAACGTCCTGCAGGTTTTCCGCGCGCTTGCGAGCCGTGACGATCACTTCGTCGAGGGTCGAAGAATCGCTGCCGGAATCCGCATCCAACGCCGTCGCACCGTGCCAGGCAGCCGCCCCCGACAAGACTGCCGTGATGGCGAGCGCGAGTTTCGAGCGTGCGAAACGGGGACGGTCGACCGGTATGGCATGGGTGGCAGGAACGGAGCCGTCAGCTGCCACGGCGCGGCCGGCTGATGAGGTGCGGTCAGCGGAGCCGCGCCCCGACATCCGCTTGACCACGGAACACGCTGCATTTCTGCGCATGAGTCATCCCCTTCTTTTTTTGGCACGCTGCCGCGTGCATCTAGGGCCCGATCATGTCCTGCCGGCCCGTTGGCTGTCAACGCATTGGCGAAACGGCAATGATCGATCGTTCAACAAGGGGGAATTGCCGAAATGGCATCAATCCTCGAAGCGCCCCAATGCGTCGCCCAACGCGCACCGAAGCGGTGCGAGCTCAGCCTCAAAATGTTTCCAGTAGCCTATGCCGGCGGTGTAGAGCGGCTGGCGTACTTGTTCCGCGCTCGCGGTGCGCACGGGCCGTTTGGTTTCGTGAAACGCCAGGCAGGCGGGCTCGAATTCCAGCGCACAGTGCTCGAGCAGCCGGCGGATGTGCGTCTCGGGATCGCGCACCAGATGTTCGTAGCGCAGGTGCAACACCCGGCCCGGCAGAACGTGGTCCCAATGATCCATGAGCTGCAAATAACAACGATAGTAACGGCCCAGATCAGCGAGGTCGTAGCTGAAGGACTGCCCTTCGGCAAAGTATTGCTTGAAGGTGCTGAAGCACGAGTCGAGCGGATGACGGCGCACGTCGATGACCACCGCACGCGGCAGCATGAGGTGTATCAAGCCGATGTGACTGAAGTTGTTCGGCATCTTGTCGATGAAGCGCGCGCGCCCGGTGCGGATCGCGGCAGTCTCTTCCAGGTAGCGTCGCCCCAGCGAGGCGAAGCCTTCAGGCGGCATGGCTTGGACGCTCTCCGGATAGGCATCGTGCGCGGCGTCGGCATGATCGAACTCCCGCACGAGGGTGAGCACGTTCGGCAACTCGAAAGTACCCTCGACGTGCGAATGACTGGCGAGGATCTGCTCGACGAGCGTCGACCCGGAACGCGGCAATCCGACGATGAAGATCGGCGCCGCGTCCGCACAACCAGTCGCGGCGCGCCGTGAGAAAAATGTCGCATCGAAGGTCGCCATGACACGGCGTGTCTTGTTCTCGAACCGGTCGATGTCGAAGGGCGCGGTCTTGCGGCGGCGGGCATTGCCGATGGCATAGTGTTCGAAGGCGCGTGAATAGTTCTTTTGATGCTCGAAGGCGCGGCCTAGGGCGAAGTGAAGCTGCGCCTGATCGTCATCGTCGCCGCCCTCACCTTGCAGCAACGCTTGCATGGCGCCGATCTCCGCCTCGCTGAACTCATAGGTCTTCAAGTCCGCGAGACTCCAATAGGCCTCGCCGAACTTCGGATCGAGTTCCAGACATAGGCGATAGGCCGCCTCGCATTCACGCCGCTGCCCCAAGGTCTTGTGCAGGTGGCCGATGGTCAGTCGCAAACGCACTTCCGCAGGATTCAGTCTGACCGCCTCCGCGAAAGCCTGCAGCGCATCCGACTGACGCATCAGGCGGCTGTACACGTTGCCGAGCAGCACCCAGTTATTCGGATTCTCTGCCTCGATTTTCAGCAGTCGCTTCACGGACGACTCGGCTTCAGGCAGACGCCCCAGGTCCACCAGTGTCTGACACAGGCCGCGCCAGATGAGCGGCAGATGCGCCGATTGCTTCAAGGCATGGCGCAGCAGCCGCAGCGCGTCGCCGCCGCGGCTGACCGTGAGCGATACGGCGGCGAGGCCGCAAAGGGCCCCCGTATGGCTGGCGTCCTCCTTGAGAATCTCGCGAAAGATTCGCTCCGCAGTCTTTCGGTCCTCGACAACCAGCGCAGCCGTCGCCGCATCGATCCGCGGCCGGAATGGGTCGGTGACTCGCGCCTGCTCATAGGCATGGCGGGCGTCCGCGTATTGCCCGAGATCGACGAGCACATCGCCGTACGCCAGCCAGGCGAGATTCAACGTGGGGTGAGTTCGCAGCGCACCCTTGAGTTGCTCGCGCGCGTCTTGCAAGCGGCCGGCGCCCCGATAGGCCCGCGCCAAGTCCACGCGGGCATGCACGAACTGCGGCGCCGCCGCCACCGCTGTCTCGAGATTCGCAACGGCCGGCAGCACCTTATCCTGCGCCAGCTGCGCGGCACCCAGAAGGCGCAGACTGTTGACCTCGCCGGGAGCCCGCCGCTGAATCGACTCGAGCTCGTGTTCGGCGCTTGCGGCACGACCGGCACGTAAGGCCGCCAGAGCTCTGCCATAAGCGGCGCGTAACTCGGCTTGGGCACGCTTGCGAGCTTCCGCACCCTCCTCGGCTTCCGCACCCTCCTGCACGCGAACTACGTCCCCAGAACGTCGGCGGCGAGCGGCTCGGCCATTGCCGCGTCCATCGCCGGACTGCGCTTGCGCTCCGCACTCGGTGGGTGACCGAATAGCGCCCGATAGCACTTGGAAAAATGCGGCGGGGATTGAAAGCCGCAGGCTGCGGTGATGTCCATGATGGGCATGGCGGTCTGGAGAAGCAGTTCGCGCGCCCGGCGCAGTCGTAATTCCAAGTAGTAGCGCTTCGGCACGCAGTTCAAGTCGCGCTTGAACAGCCGCTCGATTTGGCGGCGCGACAAGCCGGTGGCCTTCGCGATCTGCTCCAAGGACAGCGGTTTTTCGATGTGCTCCTCCATCAGCTGCGCAACCCTGAGCAGACCACGGTGCGAGATCCCGATTTGCGCCCGCAACGGCACGTACTGCCGATCCGTGTCCTTGCGCACGCGTTCGACGATGAATTGCTCGGACACCAGCTGTGAAATCCGCGCGCCGAGTCGCGCGCGGATGAGATTCAGCATGAGATCGAGCGGTGCCGTGCCGCCGGAGCAGGTGTAACGCTCGCGGTCGATGGTGAACAGTTGATCGCTGATGCGCACCCGCGGAAACTCCTCGCGCAGCGCCGACAGATTTTCCCAGTGGATGGTCGCGCGGAAGTTGTCCAACAAACCGGCCCGGGCGAGCGCATAGCCGCCGGTGCAAAGGCCCCCCAGCGGCACGCGCCGCTCGGCGAGCCGGCGCAAGCTCGCGAGCAATACCGGCGAGACGGCGTCGCGCACGTTGATCCCGCCGCACACGAACACGATGTCCACCTGGCCCAACTTATCGAGCGCACCGGTGGGCGAAAGACTGATGCCGCTACTGGCCTCCATGGGTCGACCATCGGCGCTGATGATCGACCATTCGTAGACGTCCCGACCGAACAGCCGATTGGCCATCCGCAGCGGCTCGAGTGCATTGGCGACGGCGATCAAGGAATAATTGGGCAGCGTCAGAAATGCGTACTTACACTTTCTCAAGCTCACCGGGGAATCCAACTCGAGCCTCCGCGACCAATTGGCCGATAGCCCTTACATTATGCCACTCGCGTCACGCGAATGGCGCATTTCAACAAGGTATTGTCGCAATTAGCGTCCTCTTTCTCTCATTGCCCGATACACTGCATTGCGCGTTTGCGTTTGGAGGCGATTAGTACATGAAGAGTCATGCCCGGGTGGTGGTGATCGGTGGCGGTGTCGTCGGTGTCAGCACCTTGTACCACCTGGCCTTGAAGGGCTGGTCCGATGTGGTGCTGCTGGAGCGTTCCGAGCTCACCGCCGGCTCGACCTGGCATGCGGCGGGCCTCTTGCCGCTGTTCAACATGAGTTACACCGTCGGCCAGCTGCACAAGTATTCCGTCGACCTCTACAAGCGGCTGCCCGCCGAGACGGGCCAGGACGTGAGTTTTCACGTCACCGGCAACCTACGGCTCGCCACCAACCGCGACCGGATGGATGAGTATCAAAAATACTGCGGCACGGCCAACACCATCGGCGTGCCCTTTCAGGTCATCGGCCCGGGCCAGGTGCGCGAACTATGGCCGCTGGCGGAAATCGGCGGCGGCGCCGACACGCCCGCCATCATCGGGGCCTTGTACCATCCGGATGACGGTCATATCGCCCCGGCGGACCTGACCATGGCGCTGCGCAAGGGAGCCCGCAGCCGTGGCGCCGAGATTCACGAACAGACCGAGGTGACCGCGGTCAAGCGCACCCCCTCCGGCGAATGGCATTTGACCACCACCAAGGGCGACATCGTCGCCGAGCACGTGGTTTGCGCCACCGGCAACTATGCCCGTCAAACCGGCCGATTGTTCGGGATCAATGTGCCGTCGATTCCGGTCGAGCATCAATACATCGTTTACGACGAATCGCCCGAGTTGAAGGCCTACCGTCAACAGGGCGGTCGCGAGCTCGCGGTGTTGCGCGAATCCGATCAATCTTATTATCTGCGCGAGGAGCGCATGGGCTGGATCTTGGGACCCTACGAGGCGGGAGCGCCGGCGCGTTTCGCGGATGGCGTCCCCGACTGGTTCGGCAAGAGTCTGTTCGAGGGCGATTTGGAACGACTGCTGCCGCATGTCGAAGCTGCACAACGGCGCGTGCCGTCGCTGGCCAACTGCGGCATCAAGGATATCGTCAACGGACCGATCGCCTACACGCCCGACGGCAGCCCGCTGGTGGGTCCGGCGTGGGGCGCGCGGAACCTGTGGTTGAACGAAGGCCATAGCTTCGGCATTACCGCCGCCGGCGGTTCGGGCTGGCAACTGGCGGAGTGGATCGTCGAGGGTGAGCCCGGCATCGACATGATGGCGGTGGATCCGCGCCGCTACGGCCCGTACACCAGCAAGCGCTACGTGGTGCAGAAAAACGAGGAAACCTACCGCAATGTCTTCGTCATCCATTACCCGGACGAGGAACGCGCCGATGCGCGGCCGGCGAAGACCAGCCCGATTTATGACAAATTGCAGCGACTGGGCGCGGTTTTCGGCCAGCGCTATGGCTGGGAACGGGCGAATTGGTTTGCACCGCCCGGCGTGCCGGCGGTGGACAAATGGAGCTTCCGGCGCTCGAATTATTTCGAGCACGTCGGCAACGAGGCCCGACACCTTCGCCAGCATGTGGGTGTCATCGATCTGACCCCGTTCACCAAGCACGAAGTGACGGGCCCCGGTGCGGAGGCCTGGCTCGACAGCCTGGTCGCCAACAAGGTACCTTCGAAGATCGGTCGCATCGCGCTGTGCCACGCACTCACGCGTCGCGGCGGGATTCGCTCCGAATTCACCATCACCAAGATCGCCGACGAGCATTATTACGTCGTCAGTGCCGGCGCCGCCGAACGCTACGACAGCGATTATCTGCAACAGCATCTGCCGAGTTCAGGCGTGAGCTTGCGCAACATCACGATGAGCCGCGGCTGTTTCGTCGTCGCCGGCCCCCGCGCCCGCGACGTGCTCGCAAAACTCACCGACCTGCCCCTGGACAATGCGGCGTTCCCCTGGCTCACCGGCCAGGTGGCCGAGGTGGGTTTGGCAGTCGACGTCTACCTGCTGCGCGTCAACTTTGTGGGTGCCCTCGGGTGGGAATTACACTTCCCGATCGAGTATGCGCATCACCTGTTCGATGCGATCTTCGAGGCGGGCGGAGAATACGGCATCGCCATGGCCGGGATGCGCGCCATGGAGTCTCTGCGCCTCGAGAAGTCCTATCGCATGTGGGGCACGGACTTGAGCCCGGACTACACCCCGTACGAGGCCGGACTCGATCGTTTCGTCCGCTTGAACAAAGGGCCCTTCATCGGCAAAGAGGCGCTTGAACGGCAACTCAAGAACGGCGTACCGCATCGCTTCATCACCTTCGAGGTCCACGGCGTCACCGATGCCGACCCGCTGGGCAACGAACCGCTGTTCGACACCAAGGGCAACCTCGTGGGCCGCGCCACGGCCGGATACTACGGCGCCACCCTCGGCAAGAGTTTGGGATTAGGCTACGTAAAACCTGACTTCGCGGCCGTCGGCAGCGAACTACAAATCCAGATCCTCGGCGAAACGAAGCGCATCACGGTGCTCGTCGACTCGCCCTACGATCCGCAGAACAAGGATCTTCGAGCATGAAGCGGCAATCATTCTCTGCAATGGCCTTGATCCGTCGCGGCTTGTCCGGCCATGTCGACTGGCAGCAGCAGTGGCGTAAGGCCGAACCCAAGCCCGCCTATGATGCAGTGATCGTCGGCGGCGGCGGCCATGGACTGGGTGCGGCCTACTATCTCGCCGCAGAGCATGGTCTGACCAACATTGCCGTGCTCGAGAAGGGCTGGGTGGGCGGCGGCAACACCGGGCGCAACACCACCATCATCCGTTCCAATTACCTTTTCAACGAAAGCGCGGCCCTCTACAACCATTCGTTGAACATGTGGGAAAGTCTCTCGCAGGTGCTCAACTACAACGTCATGTTCTCGCCGCGCGGCGTCATGATGCTCGCGCACACCGTGCACGACATCCAGGTCGCCAAGCGGCATATCCATGCGAATCGCTGCAATGGCGTCGACAACGAATGGCTGGAACCGGAGGAGGCGAAGGAGTTCTGCCCGCTGCTCAACATCAGTGACAACATCCGCTATCCCGTGCTGGGCGCCGCCTTGCAGCGCCGCGGCGGTACGGCACGGCACGATGCCGTTGCCTGGGGCTACGCCCGCGCCGCCGACGAACTCGGCGTCGACATCATCGAGAATTGTGAAGTCACCGCCATCGACCGCGACTCGAGCGGCGCGGTGTCGGGGCTGAAAACCACCCGTGGGGACATCCGCACTTCCAAGATCGGCGTGTCGGCGGCCGGCAATACCAGCGTGGTCATGGCAATGGCGGGCGTGCGGGTGCCGCTCGAGAGCTACCCGTTGCAGGCGTTGGTATCCGAGCCCGTCAAACCGATTTTTCCCTGCGTGGTCATGTCGAACACCATTCACGCGTACATCAGCCAATCCGACAAGGGTGAACTCGTGATCGGCGCGGGCACCGATGCCTACACCTCGTACACCCAACGCGGCGCGCTGCACATCAACAATCACACGCTCGACGCCATCTGCGAATTGTTCCCCAACTTCCGCCGCATGCGCATGCTGCGCAATTGGGGCGGCATCGTCGATGTGACGCCGGACCGCTCGCCCATCATCGCGAAGACCCCGGTCAAGGGCCTGTATGTCAATTGCGGCTGGGGTACCGGTGGATTCAAGGCCACGCCGGGCTCGGCCCATGTGTTCGCCTGGACCATCGCCCACGATGAACCCCATCGCATCAATGCGCCGTTCACCATCGAGCGGTTTCGCGACGGTTATTTGATTGACGAGGCCGCGGCTGCCGCCGTGGCTCACTGAAGCCTAGTTCGAAGAGTATCGCCATGCTGGTAATTGACTGTCCCTTCTGCGGCAAGCGCCCGGAAATTGAATTCACCTACGGCGGCCAGGCGCATTTGACCCGCGCCGCCCAACCCGCCCAAGTCGACGATCAGGCATGGACGGATTTTCTCTATATGCGCACCAACACCAAGGGTGTTTACGCCGAGCGCTGGCGGCACTCCCACGGCTGCGGACGCTTCTTCAATGCGGTCCGCGACACCACGACCGACCATTTTCTCGCCTTCTACAAGGCCGGAGAAACCCAGCCGGAGCGCACCCCATGAGCGCGATCCCGGCGAAAGATCTGCGCACCGCCGCAGGCAGCAACGCACCGTCCGGTGCCCTCCCCTCGTCGGTCGGTCGCACGGCAACCGGCGGCCGCCTCGATCGCTCCCGACCGGTGCGCTTCACCTTCGACGGGAAGGCTTACACGGGCTTCGCCGGCGACACCCTCGCCTCCGCCCTGCTCGCCAACGGCGTGCATCTCGTCGGTCGATCATTCAAGTACCATCGCCCGCGCGGCATCTTGGGTGCCGGCGCCGAGGAGCCGAACGCGCTGGTCACCGTGAGTCGTGATACGGCGCGCACCACCTCCAATTTGAGCGCCACGCGGGTCGAGTTGTACGAGGGCTTGGTCGCGACGAGTCAGAATCGCTGGCCGAGTCTCGAGAATGATCTCGGGCGCGTGAACGACGTGCTCGGGCGGTTCTTCCCGGCGGGGTTCTACTACAAAACCTTCATGTGGCCGCAAAAGGCCTGGAAAGCGTTTTATGAGCCCATCATCCGCCGCGCGGCCGGCCTCGGCGAGTCGCCGACATTGCCCGATCCCGATCGCTATGCACAGCGCTATGCGCATTGCGATGTACTGGTGGTGGGCGCGGGGCCTGCCGGGATTGCTGCGGCCCTTGCCGCCGCCGACCGTGGGCTGCGGGTGATGCTGTGCGACGAATCAGCTGAATTCGGCGGCAGCCTTCTGGGCGATCCTGCGGCTAGCATCGACGGTCGCGCGGCGGTCGACTGGGTGGCACAGAGCATCGCCGAGCTTGCCGCGAAGGGGGTCACGCTGCTGCCGCGGACCACCGCTTTCGGTTATTTCCCGCACAATTTCATAGGACTGCAGCAGCGACTGACCGACCACGAGAGCGCGCCTGCGCCCAACCAGCCGCGCGAACGCCTGTGGCAGGTGCGCGCCGGCGAGGTGATCCTCGCGGCCGGCGCGATCGAGCGCCCGCTGGTGTTTCCGGGTAATGACCGTCCGGGAATCATGTTGGCCGGCGCCGCGCAGACCTATCTGAATCGTTACGGCGTCAAAATCGGCTCCCGCGTGGTCGTGGTCACCGCGTCGGACTCCGCCTATCAGACGGCCTTGGAACTCAAAGCGGCCGGGGTCACCGTGGCGGCCATCGCCGATGTGCGGCGAACCCCCGCGGGAACGCTCGTCGATGCCGCTCGCCGGGCCGGTCTCACCGTCATTGATGCCGCCACGGTCTTGGGCACGGGCGGCGACCTACGCGTCGACCGCATCACTCTCGGTCAGAGTTCATCAGGGAGCGTGCGAACGCTCGAGACCATTCCCTGCGATGCCGTGCTGATGTCCGGCGGATTCACACCCAGCGTGCACCTCTTCTCGCAATCCCGGGGCAAGCTCATCTGGAATGATGATCTCAAAGCCTTCGTCCCCGGCGAGAGCGCAGAGAACGTCCGCTCGGCCGGTGCCTGCCGAGGCGTTTTCGGACTGGCGCAAGCCCTGAGCGATGGCGCGGCGGCCGGGGCGGCGGCTGGGCCGTCGGTCGGCCCGGCCGGCTCGACGGCGGCCGCTCCGGCGCCGCGTCAGTTCACCGTCGATGCGCCGACCCGCAGCGTCGAAGGCTATCTCGGTGCCTTGCCGGTGGCGGACGCACCGTCCAAGGAAAAGGCCTTCGTCGATTGGCAGAACGATGTGACCACCAAGGACCTGGCGCTCGCGACGCGCGAGGGGTTCATATCCATCGAACACGTGAAGCGCTACACCACCACCGGTATGGCGACCGACCAGGGCAAAACCTCGAATCTCAATGCCATGGCGATCGTCGCGCAAAAGTTGGACGTGCCGCTGCCGCGCGTGGGTCACACCACGTTTCGAATGCCTTATACGCCGGTGAGTTTCGGCGCCTTCGCCGGCACGTCGCGCGGCGATTTGTTCGATCCCGTGCGCACCACGCCCACCCACGAGTGGGCGGCGGCACGCGGCGCGGTGTTCGAGAACGTGGGTTTCTGGAAGCGCGCCCGGTACTTTCCCCGGGCCGGCGAGGACATGCATGCGGCGGTCGCCCGCGAATGCCGCGCCGTGCGCGAGGGCTGCGGCATCTTCGATGCATCCACTCTCGGCAAGATCGAAGTGGTGGGCGCCGATGCGGCCGAGTTCATGAACCGGCTGTACGTCAACAGCTGGACTGGTCTGGCCGTCGGGCGATCGCGGTATGGCATTCTCTGCCGCGACGACGGCTTCATCTATGACGACGGTGTGGTGGCTCGCCTTGCCCCCGACCGATTCCACGTGACCACGACCACCGGCGGTGCGCCGCGAGTCCTCGCCCTGATGGAAGACTATCGGCAAACCGAATGGCCGGATCTCAAAGTCTGGCTGACCTCGACCACCGAGCAATGGGCGGTGATCGCCGTGCAGGGACCGAAGGCGCGCAAGGTGCTCGAGCCGCTGGTCGAAGGCATCGATTTGAGTGCTGCGGCCATGCCGCACATGAGCATCGCGCACGGCCGCATTTGCGCAGTGCCGATGGTGCTGTTTCGGGTGAGCTTCACGGGCGAACTCGGCTTCGAGGTCAACGTGCCGGCCGACTACGGCGCGGCGGTCTGGGAGGCCATCCATGCCGCGGGCCAAGCGCATGGCATGGTCGAATACGGCACCGAGTCCATGCACGTGCTGCGCGCCGAGAAGGGCTACATCATCGTCGGTCAGGATACCGACGGCACGGTGACCCCCGACGATGCGGGTCTTGCCTGGGCCATCGGCAAATCCAAGCCGGACTTCATCGGTAAGCGCTCGCTGGAGAGGGCCTCGATGAAGGCCCCGAACCGCAAGCAGCTGGTCGGTCTGCGTACCCGCAACGGTCAGGTACTCGAAGAAGGCGCCCAGGTGGCGGCCAAGCCGGGCCAGGCGCCGCCCATGGAACTCATCGGCCACGTCACCTCCTCGTACCACAGCGCCGTGCTCGGGTATCCGATCGCGCTTGCCTTGGTGGCGGGCGGGCGACAGAAGCTCGGCCAGACGCTCTACGTCCCCATGCCAGATGGCGACGTCGAGGTCGAAGTCACCGCACCGGTGTTCTATGACCCCTCCGGAGCGCGCATCAATGGTTGAGCTCGCGAGCCGACGACCGCCCACACTACCCACCGCGGAATGGCTGACGCCACTTCCACCGGCATTGCGTCTTAGTTTCTGCGGCGGTGCCGCGGCCCAGGCGGCGGCGGCAGCCGTCTGGGGTACGGGCTTCTCCACGACCGCCTGTCGAGCCCTGGTCAACGGCTCGCGCGCGACCCTGTGGCTGGGACCGGACGAATACCTGTTGCTCGACTCGCGCAACGTCGACGGCAGCAGCGGCGAGACCGGTACATTCAATGCCCTCGAACAGGCATTGGCCGACATTCCGCATGCGTTGGTCGATGTCAGTCACCGGCAATTTGCATTCGAAATTTCGGGCCCCCACGCCGCGAACATTTTGAATGGCGCCTGCCCTCTGGACTTGGACCTTCGCGCATTTCCGGTCGGCATGTGCACCCGCACCGTGTTCGCAAAAGCGGATATTTTGCTGTGGCGAACCGCAGAGACGGTTTTTCATGTCGAGGTGTGGCGATCCTTTGCCGGCTACGTCACCGGGCTGCTGAAAGAGATCGCTGCCGAGTTTTAGCGGGTCAACCAGCTACCTCAGAAACCCGTCAGGTTGGCCGCAGGCGCCAGTACCGCGAGAGCCTCCTCGTCCGTCATCGCCGCAGCCGCTGGCCCGCGAGCGGCGAGTTTCGTCCGCGCCACGCCGTTCGCCTTGCGACCCGCGACTGTTTGCGTACCCGGTCGTTTTGCCGTGATCGGCGTAACCCGCGCACTGCCATGCACCTTGAAGAAACCCATGGTGCTGGAGAGCTCCTCGGCTTGGGCGCTCATCTGCTCGGCGGTGGCGGCCAGTTCCTCGGAGCCCGAGGCGTTTTGCTGCGTGGTCTGACTGAGCTGCGTGATGGCGGAGTTGATCTGCGCAACGCCGGCGGTTTGTTCCTGCGCGGCCGCCGTGATTTCTTGCACCAGGTCCGAAGTCTTCTTGATGTTGGGGACGATGGTATCGAGCAGCCGGCCGGCGCGCTCCGCCAGTTCCACACTGGACGTCGCCACGGTGCCGATCTCCTGCGCGGCCACCTGGCTGCGCTCGGCGAGCTTACGAACCTCCGCCGCGACCACGGCGAACCCCTTGCCATGCTGGCCGGCGCGCGCCGCCTCGATCGCCGCATTCAAGGCCAAGAGATTGGTCTGATAGGCGATGTCGTCGATGATCTCGATCCGTTTGGCGATCTGTTTCATGGCGAGCACGGTTTGACGAACGGCATCGCCACCCTCCGCCGCCTCACGGGCTGACGCCGTGGCCATGCCGTCGGTGACCGTGGCGTTGTCGCGGGTCTGGGTGATCGAGGCGGTCATCTCTTCCATCGAGGCGCTGGTCTCCTCGATGCTCGCCGCCTGTTCGTTCGTCGCCTGTGACAGCGACTGGGCCGTGCTGCTCACCTGTTCCGACGCGCTCGCGAGGTGCTGCGCGCTGCCGTTCACCTCGCTGACCACGTCGGCGAGCTTGTCGATTGTATCGTTGACGTAGATTTTCATTTGCTCGAACGAACCCTGATAAGAGCGCTCGATCTTCTGGGTCAAATCCCCATGGGCGAGTGCGCCCATGACACGCACCACATCGTCGATGCTCTGACCGGCCGAGGTGACCATCTGCCGCGTCGTGAACAACAGGCTGCCGCTGTCGCCCGGGTTTACTTTCACATCGACCGTGAAGTCCCCGACCGCAACCTTCTCCATCACTGCCGCCGCATACGCGGGCTCACCGCCCAGCGTCTTCAGCAAGTTGCGTGTGATGATGAACCCCACCAGCGCCGCCACCAGAATGGCGCCCCCCGAGAGCAACATCACCAGGAAACGCGTCGATGCGTACACCGCGGTGGCGTTCGCACTGGCCTGGTCCATCTCGCCGGTTTGAAACTTGCTGAAATCTTCCAGCGCGGTGATGAAGGCCATGTTGGCCGGAACGAAGTCGCTGTTCAGATACTCAACCGCCTTCGTCTTGTCGGTGCTGTTCAACGCATGCAACCGCTCGTACATCGGCGCCAACGCATCACGACGCTCGACGGCGACCTTGAACTTGGCTTTGCCTTCGGCGGTGACGAGCGTCGATTCGAGCTTTTTCATGCTCTCGGTATTTGCCGACCGGGATTGCTCAAGCTCCTGCCAGGACTCGTCCGCATCGGCCGCGGTTCGGCTCAACAACATACTGCGGACGAAGCGCCCATTATTGAGGGAGCTCTTCTCGATCGTTTCCGCCAACATCACCTTGGGATAAACCTCGTCCAAGATGTAGGTGGATGTCTGGTGCACTGCCGCGAGGCGCAGCACACTGAGACCCGACACGGTGAGCAACAACGCGACAACCGCACTGAATCCCAAAGCAAGCCGCGTGCCCACCGTCATATGCTTGAACATAATCAATTCCTCTGTCACTGTGTGGATGCTACGAAGTGACCTAACGGCTAGGGCCCTGGGTACTTGAGCCCGATCGCGCTACAGCATTGGAAATTTTTAGCGCGAAACTCGCCGTGCGGCGTGCCTTGCGAGCATTGCATCGATGCGCGAGCGCGACGGCGCCGAAGGTTGTGCGCCCGCACAAGTCACCGACAGCGCCGCGGCCGCACTGGCGAATCGCACCGCATGACCAAGCGGCTTGCCCTCGGCAAGGGAGACCGCCAGCGCGCCATTGAACATATCACCCGCAGCGGTGGTATCGACCGCCTTCACTTTGAAACCGCGCACCAACCTCTCGCCGGAGGCATCGACGACGAATGCGCCGCGAGCACCCAAGGTGATAATCACGTTTTGCACCCCCCGCGCGCGCAGCTTTGCGGCAGCGCGAGCCGCTGCCACATCATCGGTCACGTTGATACCCGTGAGAATCTCCGCTTCAGTTTCATTCGGCGTGAGAATGGAGATCCTCTTCAGCAGAGCCGCGGACAGCTCGCGAGCCGGCGCCGGATTCAAGATCACGTGCACACCCGCGCGGCTGGCGAGTGTGGCTGCGGCCGCCACGGTGACGAGCGGCGTTTCCAGTTGCATCACCAGCACCGCAGCCCTCCGGATAACCGCAGCGCAGCGTTGAATATCCGCGACCGTCAACCTGGCATTGGCGCCACTGGCGACTGCAATACTGTTCTCGCCGTCCTTGGCCACCATGATGAGCGCCACGCCGGACGGTGCGACCGGATCGCGCCGCACACCGCGTACGTCGATGCCCGCGGCGCGCAGGCCCGCAAGAGCCGCCTTGCCGAACACATCGTTGCCGACCCGCCCGATGAATGACACCTTGCCGCCCGCCCGGGCCGCGCCCACCGCCTGGTTCGCCCCCTTGCCTCCCGCCGCGGTCAGAAATCGACCGCCGATCAAGGTCTCACCGGGACGCGGCAACCGTGACCCGTGGATCACCATATCCGTGTTCGAACTACCGACGACGACGATCCGGGATTGGCGCATTGGACTTTCGCGTGGCGCGGTCAACGGGAACCGATCAACACGCCCAAGCCGACGACGTAGAGAGCGAACATCGCGGTGAGGAGCCGCCCCGTACCCGCCGGCGCACCCTTGAATTCCTTCCAGATGAACACGCCCCAAAATGCCCCGACCATGGTCGCACCCTGGCCGAGGCCGTAGGACAAAGCAGGACCCGCAGCGGTGCTGGCGATGATGCTGAAACTCATGCCGAGATTCCAGATCATGCCACCCATGATCCCGATGAGGTGCAGCCGCGGTGTGCCCTTGCGGACATAGTCGCGATAGCTCACCGGTGGCCCGTTGAAAGGCCGCGCCATCGCCACGCTGTTCCAGAGCAGATTCGATACGAGCACGCCGGCGCTGAATAACACGATGGCGGTGTACGGACTCAAGTGGCCGCGCTGCGCGCCCATGGACTGGGCGACAAAACTGTAAAAACCGCCCATCAAGATGCCGGCCACCACCGACAGCACGATGCCCTTGACCGGAGTCTTCTGCGCCGCGGCCGCCATGCGTTGGTAGGCGAAGGCATCCAGCACGATCGCTCCCATGACACAGCCCACGCCCAAGGCCAGCATCGGAACATTACCCTCAGGCTTGGCCACGTAGGTCGTGATGACGCCGAGCACCAGTGCAAGACCCACGCCCACCGGAAAGGCCACCGACATGCCGGCGATGTCGATGGCGGCCACCAGCAAGATGTTCGACAGATTGAAAATGACCCCACCCAGAAAGGCTCCGCCCAGCGCGGCGGTGTCGGCCTGCCACAGATCGACGAGGAAACCCCGTCCGGCATCACCGCTGCTACCCAACGTGAAGGCCAACAGCAGCGCGAGCAGGAACACGCCGATGGCATAGTCCCAGTAAAACAGCTGAAAGCGCCACTCCTGCGTCGCCAGCTTCTGGGTGTTCGCCCACGAACCCCAGCAGAGCATGGTGATCACACACATGCCGACCGCCAGTGGATAGGAATTGACCGTGACCATTATTGATTCTTTTTCGATCTACTCGCTGGAGACTTTAAGCGATCCTCGCCGGGTTGTCATCCAGGGTGGCGCGAGCTATCGGGGTACGGCGCGCTATCAGGGTACGGCGCGCTATCAGGGCAGCCGTGAGCTCTCCCAGCCACCGCCCAAGTCCTCGATCAATGTCACCACCGCGATCAGTTGATTCTGCCGGATGGTGAGCAACTGCTGCTGGTCGGCCACCAGCGCCTGGATATCGACGATCACGGTCGTATAGGGGATGGTGCCGGCGTTGTACTGATTGAGCGCGACATCGGCCGCCTTTTGAGCGGATGTGACCGCTTCAGCCTGGAACTGCGCTTCCTGCTGCAATACTCGCAGCGCCAGCAATTGGTCTTCCACCGACTGAAACGTGGTCAATACCGTCTGCCGATAGTTCGCCACGTATTGATTGTAATTCTCGCGTGCCAGCGTCACGGCGGCGACTTGCTCACCGCCTTGGAACAGCGTGTCCGAGGCGGTGCCGCCGACCGACCAAATACGGTTGCCGAGCCGCACCAGCGAACTCAAGGGATTGCCGGCATAGCCGCCGAGAGCGCTCAGGCTGATGGTCGGAAAGTACGCGCCGATCGCCACACCGATGAGCGCGCTCTCTTGCTGCATCTCGCGTTCGGCGGCGGCGACGCCCGGGTTGCGCTCCAATAGATTGGAGGGAATGGTCACCGGCACCTCGGGCACGGCAGTCGTCAATGGCGCCACCGCAATACGAGTCTCGGACGGCAGATGCCCGGTGAGCATGGCAATGGCATGTTCGTAGGTACCGCGCGTCTGCTCGACCGCCGCAAGTTGGGCGCGCGCAGCCGCGAGCGACGCCTGCGCCGCGGCAAGCGACGAATTGTCGATGGTGCCACCGGTGAACTGATTACGGGTTATTTCGAGCGCTCGCTCGTCCAACTCAACCTGTTGCAAGAGCAGCGTTTTCAGCGAATCGGTGGCGCGCAGATCGAAATAGTCGGCTGCCAGTGTGGCCTGCGCCGACAACTGTGCATTGGCGAGTTCGGCGGCGCTGAATTGCATGCTCGCCTTGCGGCTTTCGATGGTGCGGCGGACCACGCCCCAGATATCGGGTGTCCACGATACGTTCGGTTCCAGCGTGAAATTGGTATGCGTCGTGCCGCCGGCGCCGCTGCCCACCGTGCTCGCGACGGCCGCCGTACCGCCGCCGCCGCCACCGCGTTGTGCGCCGAAGCTTGCGGAGACGGTGGGATAGAGTTGCGCCTCGGCCTCCTTGACCTGCGCCACGGCCTGCCGGTACTCGGCCTCGTACTGCTTGACCGTCTGGTTGGAAATGTTTACCTGAACTTCCAGTTGATCGAGTTCGGCATCATTGAATATCACCCACCACGCGCCGCGCGTCAGCCCGTCCTGGGGATTACTCGGCTTCCAGAGCGGCGTGCCGGGCGCCAACTCCTCGTAGGCTTCGGGGACCGGCGCATCCGGGCGGTGATAATTAGGGCCGACCGCGCAGCCCGACAGCAGCAGCGCCGCCGCGAGAATGTGACTCTTCATGGACTACGCCTCGCTCACGCCGCCGTCGAGCCAGGCACTCGGCCAGTGACTCTTCGCCCAGGTCTGCAGACGGTCGAGATAAACGTACAGCACCGGCGTCGTGTACAGCGTCAACACCTGACTCACCAAGAGACCTCCAACGATGGAAATGCCGAGCGGCGTACGCAGCTCCGCGCCGTTGCCATAACTGATGGCGAGCGGCACGGCGCCAAGCAGCGCCGCGAGGGTGGTCATCATGATCGGGCGAAAGCGCAGTACGCAAGCTTGGGTTATCGCCTCCCTCGGCGCGAGCCCCAGGGTGCGCTCTGCGTGGATGGCGAAATCGATCATCATGATGGCATTCTTCTTGACGATGCCGATCAACAAGATCACGCCGATCAGCGCGATGATGCTGAACTCCGCGTGCCACACCATCAACGCCAGCACCGCGCCGACGCCCGCCGACGGCAGCGTCGAAATGATGGTGATCGGATGCACGTAGCTCTCGTAAAGCACACCGAGCACGATATACACCGCCAGCAACGCCGCGGCGATCAACAACGGCTCGTTCGCCAGCGACGACTGGAAAGTGCCGGCGGTGCCGGCGAAAACTCCGTGGATGGAGGTCGGCAAATGGATCGCCGACATGGCGTCGGCCACCGCCTTGGTGGCATCGCTCAACGACATGCCCGGCTGCAAGTTGAAGGATATCGTCGTCGCCGCGAACAGTCCTTGATGATTGACCGTAAGGCGGGTCGTGCCCGCCGAGTAATGGCTCACCGCAGCCAATGGCACCATGGTCTCGACGCTGGCGCTCACCGCCGCGCCGCTCGATGCCGAGCCGCGACCGGTGTTGGCAATGGCATTGGTGAGCGCGTTTTGCACCGAGCTGCTGGCGCCGCCCGCGGTGCTCGACAGGGTGGCATTCGGGTGGGCGGCGGTGGGTTGTGCGGCGGCTGCCGTGGACGCTGTGCTCGCGGTCAGCAAATTGCTCGACTGCGTTCCGGTCGCGACACCGCCCGCGGTGCTGACATAGATATCCTTGAGCTCCTCAGGGCTCTGCCAATATCTGGGTGCGACTTCCATCACCACGTGGTACTGGTTGAGCGCGTTGTAAATCGTCGAGACCTGACGCTGCCCGAAGGCGTCGTACAAGGTGCTGTCCATCTCCGCTACCGTGACACCGAGGCGCGCCGCGGTGCTGCGATCGTAGTCCATGACGGTGGCGAGACCCTTGGGCTGCTGGTCCGAATTGACGTCGGCGACCACCGGACTATTCTGCAACGCCGTGACCAGCTTCGGTCCCCATTCGGCGAGATCCGCGGTCTTATCGGCCTGTAGAGTGAACTGATACTCCGCATTCGACTGCCGCGCACCGATGCGAATATCCTGTACGGTCTGCAGGAACAGCCGCCCGCCTGCCACCTGCGAGAGTTTGCCCCGCAGCCGCGCGATCACCTCGTCCGAGGAAATCTTGCGCACCTTGAGCGGCTTCAAGAGCACGTACACCGAGCCGGTATTGGTCGTGCCGCCGCCGCCGCCGCTGCCCTGTCCGGTATAGCCGGCGACGCTTTCCACGGCCGGATCCGCCCGGACGATATCCATCAGCTGCAAAAGCTTCTCGCGCATGTGCTGGAAGGAAATGCTCTGGTCCGCGACGATGCCGCCGGTGATGAGGCCGGTATCCTCCTGCGGGAAGAACCCCTTGGGTATCACCGTGAAGAGCAATACGTTGAGCGCAATGGTCACCAGCAGCGCCAGCATCACCACGACGCCATGCCGCAACGACCACTTGAGCGTGCGCTCGTAGCCGCCGAGTGCTCGATCGAAGAGACTACGGCGTGGCGGACGGCCGGCACCATCCTTGGGAGGCTTCAAGATCATGGCACACATCATCGGCGTCGTGGTGAGCGAGATCACCATTGAAATGAGGATGGCGAGCGATAGAGTCGCGGTGAACTCACGGAACAGCCTGCCGACGATGCCACCCATGAGCAGGATGGGAATGAACACGGCAATCAGGGAAATACTGATCGATACCACCGTGAAGCCGACCTCTTTCGCGCCGCGCAGCGAAGCCGCGCGCCGCGGCATGCCGTCCTCGATGTGGCGCGAGATGTTCTCCAGCACCACGATGGCATCGTCGACGACGAAGCCGGTGGCGATGGTCAACGCCATCAACGAAAGATTATCGAGGCTGAAGCCCAGCAGATACATGCCGCTGAAGGTGCCGACGATGGATACCGGGACCACCACCGCCGGCACCAGTGCGGCGCGCACGTCGCCCAACGCCAGGAACACCACGAACGTGACCAGCACCACGGCCAAGAGGAGCGTCCACTTGGTGTCTTTGAGCGAGGCGCGAATGGTCTCGCTGCGATCCGAGACGATGGACAGACTCACGTCGCTCGGCAGCGATGCCTTCAGTTGCGGCAGCTCAGCCTTCACTTGATCGACCGTATCGATGATGTTGGCGCCCGGCTGGCGCGACAGAATCACCAGCACCGAGGGTAGGCCGTTTGCCTGACCCTCGTTGCGCAAGTCCTGGACCGAATCCTCCACATCGGCGACATCGCCGAGTTGCACGGCCCTGCCGTTGCGATAGGCGATGACCAGCGGCCGGTAATCGGCGGCATGACTGGCCTGGTCATTGGTGTAGAGCTGAAAGCGGTGGTCACCGTCCTCGATGGCGCCCTTCGGGCTGTTGGCATTGGCGGAGGCCAGCGCCGCGCGCACGTCCTCGAGACCGATGCCATAGCGGAACAAGGCGGTGGGATTGAGTTCCACCCGCACCGCCGGCAGCGTCGCGCCACCGATGGACACCTCGCCGATGCCGTCCAGTTGCGACAGCCGCTGCTGCAACACATTGCTTGCCGCATCGTAGAGCTGGCCGCGGGTCATGGTCTTTGAAGAGAGCGCGATGATCATCAGCGGCGCATCCGCCGGGTTGACCTTGCGATAACTCGGTGTGCTCGAGAGGCTGGTGGAGACATCCGCCGCCGCCGCGTTGATCGCCGCCTCGACATCGCGCGCGGCGCCGTTGATGTCGCGATCCAGATCGAATTGCAGTGTGATGCGCGTCGAACCCGTGCCGCTTCTCGAGGTGATTTCGGTGACGTCGGCAATCTCGCCCAAGTAACGCTCCAACGGCTCGGCCACGCTGGTGGATACCGTTTCCGGATCCGCGCCGGGCAACGACGCCGACACCGCGATGGTTGGATAATCCACCTGCGGCAGCGGCGCAAC
>Ga0116228_10000681_pt1 | contig 26456 bp, 27 predicted proteins | sample S1TSphfallax_2_FD_89694 | JGI IMG/M metagenome (GOLD analysis project Ga0116228, IMG submission 89694) | Host-associated microbial communities from peat moss isolated from Minnesota, USA - S1T2_Fc - Sphagnum fallax MG | ecosystem: Host-associated > Plants > Peat moss > Unclassified | place...
ACATCAAGTTTGTGAGTTTGACCGGCCAGTGCTGGGGCTGCCCGGTGGGATACGGCTCAGCGCGGCCACGGGAGAGGCGCAGTGGCCGCGCTGAGCCGTATCCCACCGGGCTGAACACTGGTCGGTCCAAACACGGTGTCGATAGCGCTGCCTCTCCTACGCACGTGATGTTGACCGGCTCGCGACACGACAGGGGGCGCGAGCCAGCGGGACGACACTGTGCCTTTTCCCGTGCCGTCCCGCTGCCTCACGCCCCCTGCCTGCGAACCGCTCAATATCACCGCGGCTGGTAGCTAACCAAGCGCCACCGGAACAAACAACCGACTCTCACCGCGCTGAATGAGCAGCGCAACCTGCTTGTCGTGCTGTCCGATCATCTTTCGCAGTTGCGCCACCGAATCCACGGCCGTCCCGTCCACCGACAGCACCACGTCGCCCGGCTGAATGCCGGCCTCCGCGGCATGCCCCTGTGACTGCTCGACCAACAGGCCCCCGGAGACACCGGCTTGTTGACGCTCGCTCGGGCTCAAGGGGCGCAGCGCGAGTCCCAATCGAGGTTGACCGGCTGCACCGGTGTCACCGGCATCGGCGACCGTCGCCGTCGCCGCGGAGCCGATGGTGGCCGTTATCGTCGACGTCTTGCCTTCGCGCCAGATCTCCAGCGTGGCCTTGTCGCCCGGCATGGCTTGTCCGACATGGGCCGACAATTGACCCGCATCGACGATGCTCTCGCCATTGAATTTGAGGATCACGTCGCCGACTTTGATGCCTGCACGCGCGGCGGCGCTGTCCGGCTCGACTTTGGCAACCAAGGCGCCGTTGGGTGCGGGCAGCTTGAATGAGTCCGCCAATGACTGGTCCAGGGTTTGAATTTCGATGCCAAGGCGCGCATGAGATACCTTGCCGGTCTTCACGATCTGGTCCTTGACCTGAACCGCGAGGTTGATGGGGATGGCAAACGAGACGCCCTGATAGCCACCGGAATTCGTGTAGATCTGAGCGTTGATGCCGACCACATTGCCTTCGGCGTCAAACAGCGGACCGCCCGAGTTGCCCGGGTTCACGGCAGCGTCCGTTTGAATGAAGGGCACGTAACCGTCGCCGGGGAGGGAGCGACCCTTGGCGCTGACGATGCCGGCCGTCGCGGTCTCTTCCAAACCGAACGGCTCACCGATCGCAAGCACGTAGTCGCCAACCCCCAATTTGTCGGAATTGCCGACCCGTACACTCGGCAGATCGTGGGCGTCGATCTTCAGCACCGCGATGTCGCTGCTCTTGTCGGCCCCCAATACCTTGGCCTTGAACTCGCGATGGTCGGAGAGTTTGACCGTGACTTCCTTGGCGCCGTCGACGACGTGAGCATTGGTCAAAATGATGCCGTCGGAAGACACCAGAAAGCCCGATCCCTGTGCGTGCATCAGCTGATGGCCGTGCGGATTCGGCATCGGCATGCCGCGAAAGAATTGCGACAGGGGATTGTCATCGTCATTGGGGCTGCCGAAGTTGAATCCCTCGGGGGCAGCGGTCTTCATCTCACCCGCAGTGGTGATTCCGACCACGGCGGCTTGATTGCGTGCCACGATGGCCCGGTAATTCGGCGCCGTCATCAGTGGGATCGGACCATCCGCGGGAGCGGCCGCGGAGGCACCGCCGGCCGGCGCGCCGGCCGCCGCCACGGCGGGCGAACTCTTGGAGTCGAAGAAAGACGGGGCGGTGAGGCCGGTGGCGGTACCCAGGGCAAGCAGCCCCAAAGCCGACCATGCGATAGTGTTGAAGCGAAGTTCCATGCTGATCTCCTGTGCGAGTGCGGCTGACACCAGCCATTTGCGGCACACAGTGCCACTGCTGCCTTAAGACAGTCTTAAGAGGGCCGGGGGAAATGCACTTGAACCTTCAATCCGCTCAAGGCCGATCCGGGCACACCTGAATCGAGCGTGACGGAGGCGCCGTGACGCCGGGCGATGGCCTTGACGATGGCCAGGCCCAGGCCCGTTCCGCTCTCCTGCGCGGTATTGAGACGATAGAAGCGATCGAAGGCGCGCTCGCGATCGGCGGCTGGGATTCCAGGGCCCGAATCGAGAACCTCGAGGACCGCTCCGCCATCGCGCGCCTCGTGGCAGGTGACTTGCACGCTGCCGCCGTGCGGGGTGTAGCGCACCGCATTGTCGACCAGATTGCGCACCAGGATACGGACAGCGTCGCCATCCCCGCGCACGCGCAGCGTGCGACCCCCTTGCAGGCTCAACTCCACATGCCGCGCAAGCGCCAGCGCGTGGCAATCGGCGATGGATTGTGCCGCAATCGGCTCGATATCCAGAAGCTGCAGCTCCAGGCCAGGTTCCTGCGGATCGATCCTCGCCAGGGTCAATAGTTGCTCCGCCAGATGAATCGCGCGTTCCACCGCAGCGCCCAGCCTGTCGCGCGCGTCGACCCGCGCCGGTTCATCGGGGGCCCGGTCGAGCAATTGCAGCTGCAGGCGCAGCGAGGTGAGCGGAGAGCGCAGCTCGTGCGCGGCATCCGCCACGAAATCCCGCTGCGCCGCAAACGCCTCATTCAGACGCGCCAGCAGCCGGTTCAGTTCCCCGACGAGCGGCTCGATCTCGAGCGGCAGGCTGGCCGTGGACAAGGGCGTCAGGGTGCCTGCATCTCGCCGCTGCACTTCGGCCGTGACGAAGCGCAGCGGATACAAGCCGGTCTGAACTATCCAGGTCACGCACACGATCATGATCGGCAGCAAGAACACCAACGGCACCACCACGCGCAGCGCCGCCGCGCGCGCCAATTCCTCTCGCACCCGTGCAGGTTGGGCGATCTGGATGACGCCGTCGGTCGTCTGCAGCCCGTAGGCGCGCCACTTCTCTCCCTGCAAGGAGAGATCGGCATATCCGAGAATCGTTTGATTGATCAGCGGCAATCCCGGTCGCGACAAATACACGCGCGCGCCGAAGGGATCCCAGATCTGAATGACGAAATCCGAGCCGCCCTGGTCGGGCGGAACTTCGACCCGCGGTGCCAGGGAGATTTGCGCACGCAGGGAGAGCGCCATCTGTCGCAGCTGATAGTCGAACAGCGTGGAGGTCTCACCCAGGACGCGCCGGTAGGTGACCCCGGCAGCGAGCAAGGAAATGATCGCCACCAGCACGATGAGTGCAATGAGCAGCCGCGCGCGGATGGATTTCACGGCTTCGGCACGAAATATCCGACGCCGCGCAGCGTCCTAATGGAATTGCTGCCGAGTTTGCGGCGCAAGCCATGCACGTAGACTTCCACGGCATTGCTGCCGATGGCTTCGCTCCATCCATAGAGCCGATCCTCGAGCTGCGCCCGCGACAGCACGGCACCCGGCCGCTGCAGCAGTGCCTCCAGTACTGCGAACTCGTGAGCCGACAGTGCGACGGGTTCACCCTTGAGGTGCACGCTGCGCGTGGTGGGATCGAGGCGCAAGTCGCCATGCTGGATCGCCGGATCGCCGCGCCCGGCGCTGCGGCGTAGCACGGAGCGCATGCGGGCCGTTACTTCGTCCAGATCGAACGGCTTGACGATATAGTCGTCGGCACCGGCATTCAGTCCCGCGATACGACTTTGCTTCTCATCGCGTGCAGTCACTATGATGACGGGCGTCGCGTCGCCCCGCGCACGCAATTCCCGCAATACCGTGAGCCCGTCGCGTTTGGGCAATCCAAGATCCAGCAGAACGAGGTCGAATGTCGACGCGCGCAAGGCGGCGCCGGCCTCCATGCCGTCGGGCATCCAATCCACCGCATAGCCGGCCTGCCGCAGGGCCGTTTCCAGGCCGCGGGCAATCATCGTGTCATCCTCAACCAGCAGTATGCGCACGACTGCCGGGTGTCCTACATATGCTTACACGTGGGGATGACATACCGCTTCGCGTCGGTCGCGCTATAAGCTTAGACGTCTGCCGTTCAAAACTAGTCGACATGTTCAAAAGATCTTCCGCTCGATCCTGCCTGTTCCTACACGTGCGCACGCATTCACAGATGCAATACTACTTGAATATAAGTAATACACGGCGCGCCGCAAATGAGAGTGGCCTGCAGGGGCCTTCGCACCGGCCGGCGGGCTACGCGGGGTCCGCCGACGGCGGCCGGCTAGCCGGCGTCGACCCACTCGATCAGCCGATGGCGGCGCCGTGCTGCGGCAATGTGGTGGAAATCCATCCCCTGGGCAGACGCAGCATTTCGTGAGCATTTCGCGTGCGCTTTTGCCTTGCGCTTGGCAAGCGCGCGCTTTGAACGGAGTAGGAGGACGCTTTCAGGGCATTCAGCACGCACGTCCTATCCGGCACGCCGAATGGCGTCGATACTGAGCCGATGGATATGGCGCAACTGTTGAAAGCTTCCGCCAACGTCGCGCAGGCAGCAACGCTCGCGAAGCGCACAACGGCCGATGTGATCCGCCAAGTGCCCATCGCCGCGATGGGGGCCGCCGTGCTCCTCGGCGCGTTGGCGGGATATTTGGCAGGACGACGGCAGCGCGGCGGGTAGGGCGGCCATGGCGACGCAGTTAGTGGCGTTGAGCCGCCGACGGCCATTGCGCCAAGCCTTCGACATCTTGCAGAGCACGGTGGCAGCCTGGCTCGATCACAATGCGTCGAGCCTCGGCGCTGCGCTCGCGTATTACACGCTCTTTTCCATCGCCCCCATTCTCGTCATTGCGATGGCGATCGCCGGCTCGGTGTTCGGATCCGATGTCGCCGAAACGCAGGTCCTCAGCCAGATGCAGGGTCTGCTTGGCGATGCCGGTGCGGCGGCTGTGCGCGGCCTGCTCGCCAGCGCCCAGCGCAGCCACGCCAATGGAATTGCCGCCGCGATCAGCGTGATCACGCTGTTGGTGGGTGCCACCAGCGTGTTCGGCGAACTGCAGAAGACTCTGGATCAGATCTGGGGAGCACCGGCGCGCGACAAGACGGTGGCTTGGTGGCGGGTGCTTCGGTCGCGATTGCTGTCGGTCGGATTGATAATGGGGGTCGGCTTCCTGTTGATGGTGTCCTTGCTGGCCAGCGCAGCACTTGCGGGGCTCGGCGATTGGCTGCGGGTGTACATGATGCATTGGAACGTGGTGCTGCCCGCGCTCGATTTGCTGTTGAGCATGGCGCTCTCGACGTTTCTGTTCGCCATGATTTACAAATATGTGCCCCGGGAATCGATCGCCTGGGGCGATGTCTGGGTCGGTGGCTTCGTCACCGCGGTGCTGTTCAGCGTCGGCAAATCCTTGATAGGGTTGTATTTGGGCAGGAGTTCACTGAGCACCGCCTACGGTGCTGCCGGATCGGTGATGGTGCTGCTCCTGTGGATTTATTACTCCGCCCAAATCTTTCTGTTCGGAGCCGAATTCACCCACGTCTTTGCATACGCACGGGGTTCGCGCCGCGAGAGGCACCGACCGGCCCGGTAAACTTGGCTTTTTGATCCCCCGTCTTGATATCGTAGCAGCCTTCCGGAAAGCCGGCCCCCAGCGCGAGATTGGTGGCTAAAACGTATGAATAGCGACGATTTGAAAGAAGCCCGCAAAAAGGCGGCGCTCGACTACCACGAGTTCCCAACGCCGGGCAAGTTGGCGGTCACCGCGACCAAGCAGCTCTCGAACCAGAGCGATCTGGCGCTCGCCTACTCCCCGGGGGTGGCCGCTGCCTGTGAGGCCATCGTCGCCGACCCGCTGAATGCATTTCGCTTCACCGCACGCGGCAATCTGGTCGGTGTGATCAGCAATGGCACCGCCGTGCTCGGATTGGGCGCAATCGGACCCCTGGCGGCAAAGCCCGTCATGGAGGGCAAGGCCGTGCTGTTCAAGAAATTTGCGGGCATTGATGTGTTCGATATCGAGATCGAACAACGCGACCCGGAAAAGCTGATCGAAACGATCGCGGCGCTCGAACCTACTTTTGGTGCGATCAATCTCGAGGACATCAAGGCACCGGAGTGTTTCATCGTCGAGCGGGAACTGCGGCGTCGCATGAAAATCCCGGTGTTTCATGACGACCAGCACGGCACCGCCATCATCGTCGGCGCCGCTGTCAGCAATGGCCTGCAGGTGGTCGGAAAGGAGATTTCCAAGGTAAAGCTGGTCGTGAGCGGCGCCGGCGCTGCCGCGCTGGCGTGCGTCGACCTGCTGTTGGACCTTGGCTTGAACCGCGAAAACGTCTGGCTCACGGATCTGGCGGGCGTGGTGTATCAAGGTAGAAAGGAATTGATGGATCCCGAGAAGATACGTTTTGCGCAGCCTACCGCGGCACGGACCCTGCGCGAGGTGATCGGCGGCGCGGACGTGTTCCTCGGATTGAGCGCCGGGGGCGTGCTCACTCAGGACATGGTGAAGAGCATGGCGGAGCGGCCCTTGATCTTGGCGCTCGCCAATCCCACGCCCGAAATCCTGCCCGAGGAAGTCAGGGCGGTGCGCACTGATGCCGTGATTGCGACCGGCCGCAGCGATTATCCGAACCAGGTCAACAATGTCCTGTGTTTTCCGTTCATCTTCCGCGGGGCCCTGGACGTCGGTGCGACCACGATCACGCGCCAGATGGAAATCGCGGCGGTTCACGCCATTGCGGACCTCGCGCGTCAGGAGCAAAGCGACATCGTCGCCGCCGCCTACGGCGGCATCGAGGATCTGGCATTCGGGCCGGAATACTTGATACCCAAACCTTTCGATCCGCGCCTGATCGTCAATATCGCGCCGGCAGTCGCCAAAGCCGCCATGGATTCAGGGGTGGCGACACGGGCGATCGATGACCTGGAGGCGTACGCGCAGCGCCTGCAGCAATTCGTGTACCACAGCGGTACGCTGATGCAGCCGATTTTCGCGGCCGCCCGGAAGATCCCGCAGAACAAGAGCCGCATCGTCTATGCCGAGGGTGAGCGCGAATGCGTGCTGCGGGCGGTACAGGTCGCGGTCGACGAAAGACTGGCCGTACCGATCCTGGTGGGCCGGCCGGCGGTGATAGATCGCGCCATCAAGCGTCATGGTTTGCGCATTCGAATCGGCGAACATGTCACGGTGGTCAATCCAGAGTTTGATGAGCGCTATCGGGAATACTGGCGCTCGTATCACGCGCTTACGGAGCGGGATGGGGTCACTGCGCAGTATGCGAAGCTCGAAATGCGCCGGCGAACGACCTTGATCGCGGCGATGCTGTTGAAGAAGGGAGAGGCGGATGGCTTGATCTGCGGCACCATCAGCACCACCGCCAGACACCTGCATTACATCGACCAGGTGCTCGGACGCAGGCCGGGCGTCAACGTCTATGGAACCATGACCGGGCTGGTATTGCCGGGACGCCAAGTTTTCATCGTCGACACGCATGTCAACCTGGATCCGACCCCTGAACAATTGACCGAGATCGTCGGGTTGGCGGCCGACCAATTACGCGCCTTCGGACTTGAGCCCAAGGTCGCGCTGCTGTCACATTCGAATTTCGGATCGAGCACGGCGCCTACGGCACTTAAAATGCGAGCGACGCTCGCGCTGCTGCGCGTGGCGCGGCCGGGCCTGGAAGTCGATGGCGAAATGCATGGTGATTGTGCGCTGGATGAAGCGGCGCGCATGGCGATCCTGCCCGACAGCACCTTGCACGGCAGCGCAAATTTGTTGGTGTGTCCCAACCTCGACAGCAGCAGCATCGCTTACAACCTGTTGAAGTCGGCAGCGGGTAACAATGTAGCCATCGGACCGATCCTGTTGGGCTGCGCGGCGCCGGCGCACATTTTGACGCCGGCCTCCACGGTGCGGCGCATCGTCAACATGACGGCCGTGACGGTGGTGGAAGCCAACAAGGCGGCCGTCGCGTCATCGACATGAATCGCAACGTTGGATGAGGAGTTCTCATGCGTGAGGTCATGCGAAGAGGGATCGTGGGGTGGGGCGCTGCCCTCGGCCTGGCAGCGATTGCGGGGGCGGCAGACGCGCCGGTCCCGGCCGCGGACATCGTTCCGGGCACCTGGCAACATCACGAGGCCACCATCAGTTACTTCGGTATCACGTCGCTGTATTCTTGTGATGGCCTCGAGGAACACGTGCGCAGCATGCTGTTGCACTTGGGCGCGCGTAAGGATGCGAAGGTGAGCGCCAACGGATGCCCGCGCGGACAAGAGGTGCCGAGCCGTAGCGCCTGGATCCACACCGATTTTTATACACTGGAGCCGGCCGGCTCGGCCTCGTCTCCGGATACGGTGCGCGCCTATTGGGCGCCGCGAGAGCTCACCCCGGAGCGACCTTATTTCATGGGGGGAGGAGACTGCGAACTCGTCGAGCAGATGAAGGATTTGATCTCCAAGAGCTTCGCGATGCGCAACATGCTGTATCGCACCGATTGCGTGCCTCATGAGATCACCCTCGACGCCTTCACCATCAAGGGTCAGGCGCTCATTCCAGTCCCCCCTTCTCGTATGACCGGCTTTTCCAGTGGGCGCCCGAACCGCGCCAATGATTGAACGCTGATCCGGCCGTCGCCGCCATGTAGAAGGCCGCAATCAGCGGCAGCGCCAGCGCCCAGAGCGGACTACGGTGGTAGCGCATCAGCGTGGGCTGGAAACTCAATGCCGCAAGAATGCATGCGCCGGCACCGAATGCACGGCAGAGGTCGCTGCCGAACAGCAACGCCCACACCGGTACCCACCACACCAATGTCAGCCCGATCAGCGTCGAACACAGCAGGACGGGTGAGAAGCGCAGCTGGGTATAGGCGGTCCGCGCGATCATGTGCCATATATCCGCGAAGTGCGGGTAGCCGCGGATCGACTTCGCCAACCCTGAATGACCGAGATAGATGGCGGCGATCTTCTTCGTCGCCTTGGCGAGCGCGACATCGTCGATGAGAGTCTCGTGGATTGCCTCGAGGCCGCCGATGCCCGCGAGGACTTCGCGGCGGATCAGCACCGTGCCGCCGGCGGCAGCGGCGAGCGCCGACCGGGGGTCATTCACTCTCGCAAAGGGATACAGCATCTGGAAAAAATAGATGAAGGCCGGCACCAGCGCGCATTCGGCGAAGCTGTCGCAGTTCAGGCGCACCATCTCGCTCACCATGCCGAGGCGGGCCGCGAGCAGTTTCGATACCAACGTCGACAGATGCCGCGGGTCGTGCACGATATCGGCGTCGGTGAACAGCACGAGAGGCGCGCGGGTGGCGCGCACTCCTTGACTCAGCGCCCACAACTTGCCGGACCATCGATCAGGCTTGGAACTCAACCGCAGAACCGAAAGGTCCGCGGCGGTGCCCGCCAGCGCCGCCGTATCGTCGCTCGAATTGTCATCGACCAACGTAATGCGGAATCTACCGCGGTAATCCTGGCCGAGCAGCGAAGTGATGACGGCGCCGATGGTCGCGGCCTCATCGCGCGCAGGTACGATGATGTCGACGTCGGGAGTTTCCGGCGGGATCGCCGGCATCAATTCCGGCGACGACATCCAGAATCTGCCGTGCGCAGAGAACAGATATACCCAGATGCACAACGACAGCAGGGCGATTCCCATCGCGGTCAAATAGGGTCGTCGATCGACCGTGCAAGCGGTGTGAAAGTCTTCGGGCCCGCCGCCGTCATGTACCAACAGTCCTCGAGCCGGATCCCGAATTCGCCCGGGATGTAAATCCCGGGCTCGTCGGAGAAGCACATGCCCGCCGCGAGCGGCGTCATGTCGCCGTGCACCAGATAGGGTGGTTCGTGGCCGTCGAGCCCGATGCCATGACCCGTTCGGTGCGGCAGCCCCGGCAGATGATAGCCGGGTCCCCATCCTTGACTGACATAAAAAGAACGCACGGCATCATCGATGCTGCCGACCGGAACGCCGAGTTTGGCGGTCTGCAGCGCGATCTCTTGTCCCCGTTTGACCGTGTCCCAGACCTTGCGTTGCCGCGGGCTGGCCTCGCCATAGACCCAGGTACGGGAGATGTCGGATTGGTAGCCGTATACGATACAGCCGCAGTCCATCAGAATCGTCGAGCCCTCGCGAACCGTCTGAGGCTTGACGGAGCCGTGCGGGAACGCGGACGCCTCGTTCAAGAGGGATAGCGAGAACTCCGCGGTTCCGCCCAACGCCGTGGTCGTCTTCTCCATCAATCGGCCGAGATCCTCACCCGTCATGCCTTTGGCGGTCTGCGCCCGCACGATGCGCAGCGCTGCGAGAGTAATGTCGTTCGCCAACTGCATGAGCGCGAGTTCCGCAGGTGATTTGAGCAGCCGGCAGGCGCGCACCAGCGCATCGGCCGGCACGATCTCATAAGATGCCGATACCTGGCGCACGCCTGCAACGATGAAGAAACGTATCGTCGATTCGGCCGCCACGGTACCCGAGTCGATGCCGCGATCGCGCAGGCACTGCACGATTTTCTCGAAGGGATTCTCGTGTTCGTCCCAGGGCCTGACGTCGCCGCCGACGGCGAACGTTTCGCGCACTGAAGGCTCCTCGAATGCAGGAGTCACCACCATGACGGCGCCCGTGGCGGGAATGATGGCTACCGTGGTGCGCTCGGAACGGCGCCACTTGATGCCGGTGAAGTACTCGAGGCTGGAGCCCGGTTCGATCAACAGCGCGCGGATTTTTTGCCCGGCCATGAGTTCTTGCACCTTGGCGAGCCGCGCACGGCGCTCCTCGACCGAGATCGGCACGGCGGCACCCGTCATCGGCTCGAGCGCAGGGGACGCCCCGGGGGCCGACGCCCCGGGGGCCGCCGCAGCGACAACCCGAGGCAGGCAGCCGGCCACGGCGAACGCGGCAGTGGTTTGCAAAAAGGCGCGTCTGGAATTCATCGATCATCCCGTGGGGAACGCAATCCCTTAGAATACTGCAATCGAATCGGCAAGGGTTGTCGCCGGTGGTGCAGCATGCAGGAAGTTTTTGCCAGACGCGATGTTCTCAGCCCGGCGAGGCTGCGGGCTTTGTGCCGGCCCTCCGATTTTCGCGGCTGGTGCCAGACGCTGTCGCATGTGGGCGCGGCCGGCGCGAGCGGGGCGCTGCTGTGGCGGCTCTGGGGCGGGCCCTGGGCCGTGCCCGTATTCATCGTGCACGGCATGCTGCTCAACTTTCTGTATGCGGGCCAGCATGAGCTGAGCCACTGGACAGTCTTCCGTACGGCTTGGCTGAACGAGTGGCTGGGGAGAATTTTCGGCTTCGTGTTGTTCTACCCGCGCACCTTCGATCAGCTGCAGCACATTGCGCATCACCGCCATACGCAAGATTGGGCGCGCGACGGCGAGCTGGTGCGGCCGCCCTACACGCGCGCCTCGTATGCATTATGGATGTCCGGTTTGACTTACTGGTACACGCGGTGGCGGCGCATCCTGCGCTTCTCGTGCGGCGTGGTCACGGAACCCTATATCGCGGCGTCGCGGCGCGCCGAACTGACGCGCGAAGCACGCTGGCATGTGGCGGGGTATCTATCGATCGCGCTCTTTTCGGTAGTGTTTCGCAGCTGGGCGGCGGTGATATTGTGGCTGGCACCGATGCTGGTCATGAAGTTCGTGCATCAGATGCAAAACACCATCGAGCATCTCGGCTTGCCGCACGAAGGTGACGTCATGCGCAACACCCGCAGCACTCGCACCAATGCCGTCATGCGCTGGATGGCGTGGCAGATGCAATACCACACCGCGCATCACGCCTTTCCCGGTGTGCCGTTTCATCGACTGCGGGAGCTGCACTCGGCGCTGTTCACCGAACGCGGCGCCGCGCCGCCGACCCTCACCTATCTAGGCTTCCAGCGGGCTGCGTGGCGTGCGTTCGCCCAGGGAAAGACCGAGGCGGATTATCCCGAAAACGATGCTTGGATTGCCTGAATTCCGACAGCGCTTGAGGTTTCCCGGCTGACACGACCCCCGCGTGTGATGGGTAACATGCCTCCATACGAGTCGGCCGTCTGCCGGCGCTGTGGAGAGGAAAACAGCAATGAGCATCAACAAAGATCAAGTCGAGGGTCGTATGAAGGAAGCCGGCGGCAAAGTCCAGGAGACCTTGGGAAAGACGGTGGGCAACACCAAGCAAGAGATCAAGGGCAAGGTGAACAAGGTTGCCGGCGCAGCGCAGGCGACATACGGCGACGTCAAGAGCGATCTGCAAGACGCAGACCGGCAGGATCAAAAGAATTCCCATTAACGTGTTCGTGTGATCTGCAACGTGGTCGCGCCGCTCCGCCAGCAGGGGGCGGTGGGGCCTGCAGATTCTGAAAAAACCGATGCGAGGTCTTGCGATGAACGCACCTGAAGCATTTATGAATGGGGCAGCCGAGTGTGACTTTGAGCTGCTCAAGACGTTGCTGGCAAGCCCTGCGACGCCATCGGAACGAATCTCAGAGGAACGGCAGACCGATGGGGGAGACAGGGGGGATTTGGGAAAAAAGCCGGAAAGTTTCCACAACGATCCCGAGGATCCCACCAATCCCAACGAGGCGCGCGAGCGCCACTTGAAGAAGGTCATGACGATCAAACAATCTTGAGCACCTGGCGGGCGGCACGCGTGCCGCTCGCCACTGCACCATGCACGGTGCCCCATTGATCCTCCATGTCGGTATGCTCACCGGCAAAATACAGCGTGCCTTCCACCGGTGTGCTCATCCGGCGCGCGGCATCCAGCGCGCCCGCGGGCACGTAGCTGTAAGCACCGCGCGAAAATGGGTCCGCGTGCCAATCATGATGGTAGGCCTTCCGCAGGCAACCCTCGAGGCCGGCGGCCGGTATCGAGAAAATGTTCGACAGACTCTGCAATGCCGCCGTCGTCAACGTTCCGAGATCGCCGGCGAATTGTTGCGATAGTCGAAAGTTGCCGGCGCCGCCGGCCCACCCTGTGATGATAGGGGTGGATTCAGGAGCCGCAGTCCACCAGGTCGGAAAAGTTTCACCCGGCGCGAACAGGAAGCTCAGATCGTCGGCGCGCGTGCTCCAAAAAGCATGGTCGAAGAGCAAGCTGATGCGGTTGACCTGTCCCATCGCCAGCGATTTCCATCCGGCTCGTATTTCACCCGGCGGCGGATCGAACGCCACGCTGTCCGCCTGCAATACGCCCAACGGCAGCGTGATGACGGCCTCGGCCGCCTGAAAAGCAAACTCCCGGTCCATCGTGGTTCCCGTCACGAGCACCGATCCCCGCCGCCAGCTGATCCGCTGGACGCGACTATCGAGCGAAACGGTTCCACCGGCACGGTGCAAACAATCGGCCAGATAGTCGGGCAGTGCGCTATAGCCCGCTTGGAGGTGAAAAACTCGATCGCCTTGCAAACGATGCTCGGCATATTGTTGGCGAGCCAGCGCCGTGGCGCTGATGATGGCGCGATCGGCGGCGTTGAAACCCTCGACATAACCGGCCGCACGGTTTGCCGTTTGCGGCGGCACGTTGGCGGCACGCAGATAGTCATCGAAACTTGGATCCGGCTGCTGCGGGTGTCGTTGCAACCAGTCCGCCATATTCCGCAAAACCTCGAAAGAATCGCGCTGTTCCGGTCCGCACGGTTGCAATCGGCCCTGCTCGGTGCAATAAGATCCACCATCCAATTCATACGTCGCAAGACCCGCCTCTCGAATCAGCGACCACGAAGCGGGAGGCAGACCATGAATGAACTCCGCCCCCAACTCGACCGGAAAGCTCCTGTGGGCGTCGAGTTGCTGCGTGTGCTGGGTGAAAATTCGACCGCCGATGCGATCTCGCGCCTCGATGATGCGGACACTCTTGCCGGACTGCGTCAGCAGCAGAGCCGCCGCCAGACCCGCGGCGCCGGCGCCGATGACGAGGACATCGCTGTATTCAGAGGTCACACTACGAGCAGCCTTAATTCAGCGGAAGACGAATTGCGCTGAATTCACTTTGTCTTGATAATACCCAATCGATCCTGACCAAGCTCATGATTGCGTGGTCACGGCGGCGGCGGCGCTGCTCGCACGCTCTGTAATTTCTACACCGCGCATCGCATGGTGCGTCAATCGGACCAACGAGGACACATGGCGCTGCCTATCGAGCAATATGCACTGATCGGCGATTGCCACACCGCGGCGTTGGTGGGCAGCAACGGCTCGATCGACTGGTTGTGTTTTCCGCGCTTCGATTCGGGGGCATGTTTTGCGGCGCTGCTGGGCGGCCCCGAGCACGGACATTGGAAGGTGGCACCGAGCGGCGAAGTGCAAAGCGTATCGCGGCGCTATCGCAACGGCTCCATGATACTGGAAACGGAATTCCAGACCGCATCAGGCCGGGTGCGGATAATCGATTGGATGCCCGTCTCCGACCGCCGTTGGGATCTCGTGCGCATCGTCGAGGGATTGAGCGGCACGGTCGATATGAGTTTGGAACTCGTCGTCCGGTTCGATTATGGATCCATCATACCTTGGGTTCGGCGCATCGACGATGTGTTGCTGATGGCCGCCGGCCCGGACACGCTCGAGTTGCGGACCGGCGTCGCGACCAGGGGCGAGAACATGAAAACCGTCGCCGAATTCAGCGTGGCAGCCGGCGAGCGCGAAACGTTCGTTCTGCACTATCGTCCGTCGCATTTGGAAATGCTGCCGCCGATCGACGCTGATCAGTCACTGACAGAAACCGACGCCTATTGGCGGCGCTGGTCGGAGCGCTGCCTCCACCAGGGACGATGGCGCGCCGCCGTGCAGCGTTCGCTGTTGACCCTCAAGGCGCTCACCTATCGGCCGACGGGCGGCATCGTTGCTGCACCGACCACGTCGCTTCCGGAGCAACTCGGCGGCGTGCGCAATTGGGATTACCGCTTCTGCTGGCTGCGCGACGCGACGTTCACGTTGAATGCATTGTTGTTGGCCGGATATACGGAGGAGGCCACCGCGTGGCGGGATTGGCTGCTGCTCGCGATTGCCGGGTCACCGGAGGACTTGCAAATACTGTACAGCGTGACCGGTGCCCGCCGTCTGGACGAAGTCGAATTGCCGTGGCTTCCGGGATACGAGAAATCGGCGCCCGTGCGTACGGGCAATGCGGCCGACAGGCAGTTTCAACTCGATGTCTATGGCGAGGTGATGGACACTCTGCATCTTGCGCGAGTGGTTCGCCTGGAACAAAGCGAACATGCGTGGAGGGTTCAGGTCGCAATTCTGGAGTTCCTGGCATCTCATTGGTCCCGGCCGGATGAGGGGCTCTGGGAGATGCGGGGGCCGCCGCGCCACTTCACCCATTCCAAAGTGATGGCATGGGTGGCCTTCGATCGCGCAATCAAGGACGCCGAGAGTGACGCACTGGAGGGGCCGGTGGCGACCTGGCGTGAAATACGCGACACCATTCACGCCGAAGTGTGCAACAGGGGATTCGACGCGCAAAGCAATTCATTCGTACAGTCCTATGAAAGCAAGCATCTGGATGCGAGCCTGTTGTTGATACCGCAGGTGGGTTTTTTGCCGCCGGACGATCCGCGCGTGCTCGGCACGATCGCTGCCATCGAGAGCCGGCTGCTCGTCGCAGGCTTGGTGCAGCGTTACTCGACGGAAGTCCAAATCGATGCGCTGCCGCCCGGCGAGGGAGCATTCCTGCCATGCTCTTTTTGGCTGGCAGACGCCTATGCCTTGACGGGGCGCCGAGACGAGGCCGAAAGCATGTTCGAGCGGCTGCTGGCATTGGGAAACGACGTTGGCTTGTTCGCGGAGGAATATGATCCGCGGGCGCGGCGCATGCTCGGTAATTTCCCGCAGGCGCTCACTCACATGGCCCTGGTCAATACCGCGCGGTTGCTGAGCGTGCCGGCAAGTCAAGCGCGCAATGACGCCGCCCGTGGCGAGCGGGCCGCGGCCGGCGCCTGACATCCCGCCGAGCGGTCGGACACCGCCGTCAGCGGGTCGCCGCCCACACCTACAGGCGCTGACGCTCGGGTGCCTACACCCAAAAATCGCGCGTTCGGCGATCCTGCAGCCTGGGATTTGAGAACATCAGGAGATATCGAATGAAGCACGTTATTTTAAGCAGCATGTTGGCGCTCGGCGTCGTTTGCGGGCCGATCGCGATGGCGGATGAAGCCACCGATACCGGTTCATCGCATCACTTCGTCAAGGATTCCACCATCACGACCAAGGTCAAGGCGAAACTGGCCGCAAAGCACCTCTCTACGTTGACCCGCATCAAGGTCGATACCGATGAGAACGGTGTGGTGTGGTTGAGCGGCCGCGCACCGACTCAGGATGCCAGTGATTTGGCGGCCATGATCGCCAAGAACACCGAGGGCGTGAATTCCGTCCACAACAACATTGCTGTCGAGCCGTAACAAGCGACATGGCATGCAGCCGGGTGTGCCGGCGAAAACACGGGCGCGCCTTCAAAGGGTTGCGCCCGTTTTTTTTTGCCTCAATCGAAGTCCGGGATCGTTTCCAGGTCTCGTTCGGTTTGGCACTGGCGGATGCATAACGTCAGGGCGGCGTATTGTTTGGCCACGGTCTCGTCATATGCCAGCAGGCGTTCACCGGTCGCTTGACCGAAACGCTCCAGAATTTCCGTACAGGCCCTCTCCACGAGGTGGCGGACCATGAGCGCCCTGACGCGCGCCCGGCGCGCAACGTCTTCGGGATCCTGGTCGATTTCGCGGCCACATTGATCCAGAATCGCGCCCAATTGCCATGCGACGGCCTCCATGGCGCCCAAATGCGCCCGCGCGTGCTGCTGCTTGGGCTTGAAGTCCCGCGCCGCGTCGATGAGAGACATCGCGCCGCCGGCCCAGCATGCTGCGGGACCCACGGTTCCATGCCAAAAACCTGCCCGCCGCAGGTACCAATCTGGAGTGGCAATGGCGTTCTTGGTGTCCGTCACCACCGTATCGAAGACAACGGCAGCGGTCCCGGTTTCGGCCAGGGCGGGAGTGTGCCACTCGTTGGGCTGGGGTCGCACCTGCTCGTCCACGGCAACATCGAACAGCAGCACCGAATCCTCGGTTTGAGCGCTGACCAAGGCCGCGTTGACGAGGCGCGCGCCGCAGCATGATTGTTTGATCCCGAACAAGCGCCAGCCCAAGTCTGCGATGCGCTCTGCACGCACCGGGTCCTGCGGACTGTCGGTGGTCCATACGCCATACAACGCGTCCCTGCGAGGTGCCACTCCCGCCTCGGCGAGTATGGCGAGCGCGTCGGTATGAGCCTCCGCCATGCGGCCGGCAGCCAGATCCCGGCGCGCAATCTGCGAGAGCATCAAGAGGCGCCGTGGCGTCTGGCCCGCGCCCGGCAAGGGAAGATCCCAACGTCCGTTGCGTCCCATCTCTTGAATTGAATCTTGGAAAGCGAGCATATAGGCGAAAAATAGTAGCCCATTTTCCGGCATCGCTCCTAAGGCTCGTTACCACGGGCACGTGTAGGCAATTTCTCACGCGGCATCGCGCGCCGCTCCGGCCTCGAAACTCACACCGGCCGCTGGAAAATGGGCGGGTTCGACGTGAACATCAAAATTATATGCACGTGCATCACGAGGTTGGCACCATGCTGAAACCACGCTTCGATCCTCTTCGCTTCAGCCGGCCCAACGGCCCGACGCAGCAAGAACGGCGCCGAATGATTGCCGAGGTCGCCTATCACCGCGCGCACCAGCGAGGCTTCGTGGGGGGCAACGAAGTCAGCGACTGGTTGGCGGCTGAAGCTGAGGTGGATTTTTCGCTGAGTTTTCAGTCCACGCAGCACTACGACTAGTCCGGCAAATCAGCAGCCAGTCTGTCCGCAAGCAAACCCAGGCAGACATCGATTGCCCGCACGAAGCTCGCGTAATTGGCGTCGGCGACGGGCGCGGTGAAGGTTTCCCGTCCTTGATGAAATTTGCCATCCCCGCCCACCTGCAGCCGCCACCGTGCTTCGAGCAGAACGCCTGCACCTTTTTGCAGCTTCAACTGCACCACGTCCACGGCGATGCTTGCATTGCGCGCATCCGGCTGCGCAATGTGCCGCGATCCCACGATGACATTTTCACGCCGCGACTCGATGTCCTGGCCCAAAACGCCGGCAACCTGATCGACCAACGGAGCGGCCCAGCGTTCATGCTCGAGTATTTCTACGCCGTCGGCATCGACCAAGACCATTTCGTTGCGATCCACGAGCGAGGGCAGAGCGACGCGCAGCGCAACCTGGGTGGCAAAGGTCGTCCGTGGCTCCAAGGTCCGCGCGCTTGCGGAATCGAGCACGTAGAAGTGATCGGGGCGGTTGAACGCGCAGCCGCAGATCGATACCGCAAGGGCGATGAGGAAAGCTGTCTTCACGGGCGGTCTCCCGGCTTGCCTCGCAGCAGCGATTCTGGATGGCGTTCGAGATAGTCAACCAGGGCGCTGATGGACTTCGCCGCCCGCGACACCTGCAGCAGGGTGGCATCAAGATCGCTCGACAACGGTGCATCCTGACCCAGAAGTTCCTTGGCGTTCTTCATGGCTGCCTGTGCCTCCGCCAAGGTGGCTTGCACCTGCGGCGCCAAAGTGCCGTTGACATTTTGCAGCAGATTGTCGGCATTCTTCAGGGTCTGCTCCAGGGTTGTCATGGTGGTCAGTATTTTCAAGGAGAGCTGATCGAACGGTATCTTGTCCAGCTTGCGTGCGATGCTGCCCACGGAGTCTTGAATCTCGTCGAGGCCGTTGGATATCGTCGGAAAAATCGACGGCTGTTCGTTCCAATCCACCCGGTCGAGCGGCGGGTCCGGGTATAGATCCAACGCGACGAACTTCTGGCCGGTCAATAGATTGCCGGTTTTCAATTCTGCCCGCAGCCCCTGCCGCACGAGCGAGTCGAGGAGCCGCCGGCTCGCCGCTTCGGCGTCGTCCGCCGGCACGACGCTCCCGGTGCGCTTCTGGGCTTTGCCGCGGATGCGCTGTGGATAGAGTTCGACCACCACCGGAAAGCGCAACGAATGCCTGTTCTGGTCGTACTCGACGTCCAAGGTCTTGACCTCGCCGATATAGATTCCGTGCAGTTCGACCGGCGCTCCCGCCGAGAGGCCGCGCAGCGATCCCTTGAAATACATCACGAAGCGGCGGATCTCAGTCTCTGTGGGCCGCATGGCGTGGTCTTCATCTGCGTACAGGCTGAACGAGGTGTCGGCGGGTACCGGCGAGGTTGGCGCTCCGGGAAGCGATTGAAAGGCAACGCCGCCCTCCAAAATCGACGTCAAGCTCTCGGTGCGCAATCTGACACCATCCGAACTCAAGGACATGTCGACTCCGCTCGCCTGCCAAAAACGCGTTGCGCCATTTACATAGGAATCGAACGGCGCATTGACGAAGACACGAATGGTCACACCGCTGCCGCCGGGATCGAGTGTATAACCAATCACCTGACCCGCGGAGAGGTGGCGATAGAAAACCGAAGAGCCCACTGACAGGGATCCCAGGTCCTCGGCGTGCAGGATGAACTCGCGGCCGGGCAGATCCGATGTGATGATCGGCGGATTTTCCAGCCCCACGAATGTGCTGCTCTTGATCTTCGATTGCCCGACGTCGGCGCTGATGTATTCCCCGGAGACCAGGGTGCCGAGTCCGGTGATGCCGGTTGCCGATATGCGCGGCCTCACGACCCAGAAGCGGGTGTCGATCACCATGTAATCCTTGGCATTGCGCTGAATCTCGGCGGTGACGATGACTTCCTTGCGATTGCCCGCGACCCTGATATCGCTGACCTCGCCGATATCCACGTCCTTGTAGCGGATCTTGGTCTTGTTCGCCTCCAGGCCGTCGGCGTTGTGAAAGCGGATTTGCACGGTGATTCCCTGGGCGAGCTTTTCATGGATTACGACGAAGCCGCCCGCCAGCACCACCACCACCGGAAGTATCCAAACCAACGGCAATCCCGCCCATTTGGAGCGTGATGGAACCGCCCTAGGCAGGTTGTTCAAGTCGGGCGGGTCGCGTTCATTCATGCTTTATTCATCCCACAGAAGTCGTTCATCGAAGGTATGCGCGGCGGCTATGGTCAAAACGACCACCGCTCCGAATGCGCCGGCTCCCCAACCCACTGCGATGGTCGCGAAGGATTGGACTTGTACCAGCGTCACCAACAGGGATATCGCGTAGATGTCCAGCATCGACCAGCGGCCGATGAATTCGACCAGACGGAACAGTTCGCTGCGCTGCCGTCGATACCGGGCGGATGGCCGCCAGGCCGAATACAGCACAATCGCGAGCGCCAGGATTTTCAGCAACGGCACGACGATACTGGCGACGAACACCAGCACCGCGATCGGCCACGAGCCGCCCTCGAACAACACCAGCACGCCGCTCATGATCGTGTCGCTTTCCTGATCGATCAGGGTGCGCGTATACATCACCGGCAGCAGGTTGGCAGGGATATAGAGGATCGCAGCGAAGATCAGCAACACGGCGGTGACCGCCAGGCTGTGCGGCTTGCGCATGTGAAGATGCGCATAGCAGCGGGGACATCGCGGGTGCTTGACCTGCAGCGCGCGCACCGCGCACTGGCAGCGCAGGCACACCAGCAGGCCGAGTCCACGCCCCGTGATGACGCTGCTCACCGGCGGCTCCGTGCGACCCAGTACCAGAATTGCGCCGCCGGGGTGAGGCTGGTGAGCGCCGCCATGCACATCATCAAGAGGCCGCAGCAAACGAGCGCCACTCCCGGCACGACCTTGGCGTAGGCGGACAACCGCACCATGGCAACCAGCGCGCCCAGCATGAATACCTCGATGAATGTCCACGGCCTGATTTGCATGAGGAGCCGGAATACCGTGCTTTGACGCCGTGCGCGACGCTTTACGAGCAGCGGAATCAATAAATAGAGCAGGGCCAAAATTTGCGCCAGCGGAGCAGCTACCGTCGTCAACAAAACCAGCAGAGCCAGTGCCGGATGCCCCGCGTGATAGAGACCCAGGGCTGCACCCGGCAGATTGGTCTCGCGCCTCGCCCCGTTTATTTGAAACTCGACCAAGGGATAGGTGTTGCCCAGAAAGAACAACACCAAGGCGGACAGGGCCAAGGCGACGGCGGTATCCACCCGCGTGCGCCGCGGGCGATGCAGCACCGCCTCACAGCGTGCGCAGCGCAGCCGGCCCGTCGAGGCGGTGTGGGCAATCTCATCATCGGCCCGGTGCACCACGTCACACGCCGGGCAGACTAAAACCATCGGCATTGTTGACGTTCTCGAACCGACATCCCGGCACCCCGGTATCGGCGACATGATACCCGCTGTTCGCAGGGCGCGGTGCGCAACAATGGCTATTGTGATTGTGCGGCGAGCGCGGCCTTTGCGTCAGCCCGCGCGGCCTCGTAGACCGCGTCCACCTTCTCCTTGCAGTGCCTCTGCGCCTCTCCGTCCTTGGTCATGCATTGTTGCACCCCAATCTTTCGTTCACCGTCTGCCTTGGCGAGCGCCATGTCGTATCTGGCCTTCGAGTTCGTGTCGGCCAGAGCGCCGGTTTTCGCCTGTACCGCCTTTTCGGCGTTGTCGATTTTTTGTTCAGCCTCGCGCTGCGCGTCCGCCACTTCCTGCGCGGCAGACTGTTTGGCTTCCGCAATGTCGTTGGCGGCCACATCGGGCGACGCGGCTCGGTTACAGCCCGTGGCTGCCAGCGCCAGTGACAGTGTCAGCAGTGAAAACGATGCGATTCGCATAGACACCCCAAACAGCGCAATCGATGACGGGCCGCGCTTGCTGCCGCGCGGCCCGTTTCTACTAGATGTGCATGACCAAATAGACAATGACCAGCACCGTCGCCGGCACCCCGAGCAGCCACGCAAGAAAATACTTACCCATGCCACGATCCTCCAAATTGCCTCTACAGCCCAAATTAAAGCCCGCACGGGGTGCTTGGGACAGCGGAGGGCCGCTAGAGCAATCGTAGGCGCCGACGGACACCCCGCACAAGATCAATGGGCTGGAAGGTCCTTGCCCTGCTCGACTTGTCCGATCAGTCCCGCGCAATTGGCATCCTTTGCCAATCCGGGATCGACGAAGGCCAGCAGCGAGGCCACCGGGGTCAGCAGCGTCCCCAAGGCGATGGCACCGCCCGCCTGCTCGACCAGATCAGAGGTCTGCAGTCCAATCGCGGGGTGCGACAGTGTGCCGTGTATTTTGATGGGGGAGCGCAGGCGCACCAGGCGTATGCCCTTCGGCTGACCGCGAATCGACATGTCGAGGCCTTCGGTCTTCAAGTCGAGCGCACCCCCGCCCGTGATCAGAACCTGGGTCGTATCGACGAGGAAGGTGGTAGCCTTCAAGTCGCCGTCGTCGGCATGAAAATTGGCCACCGCACACCGGATCTCGGTGTTCGCGTCCTTCTTTGCCAACAGCAGCCCCAAGCCGCTGGCGACGTTGATGCCGGTGAGTTCCGCGAAGGCGGCGCGCATCTGCCCCTGGGGCACGACGAACGTCAGGTCGCCGTTCGCAGCGGCTGCGGCCTTGTGGACCGAACTTCCCTCGCCATGCAGCTTGATGCGTCCGACGAGATCGCCGGCAAGCGGCGAAGTATTGCTCGATTGAGGTTTGAACTGCGTCAAATCCACGTTCTGCAACTGCATGTCGATATCGGTCACCGGGACAGCCGGCCGCGCATTCAACGTAACGCTGCCGGAGAATTGGCCTTCGGGCAGCGTGAAGGCGAGCGGCGCGATGGTGATCTTGGCGTCATCCAAAACCAGGTGAAAGTGCACTTTTTTCAGCGGTAGTTTTGTCGTGCTGACGGAGTCCGCATCGAAGGTCAAATCCGCATCCATGCCGCGAACCCGGGCAACCTGCAGGTCAGCGTCCGGCAACAGCAGAGCGTCGCCGCTGGAGGGTGATTCCGGCGGTGCCGCCTTCGCGGTAGAGGTGTTCGCCGCTGTTTTCGCGGTCGCCGCTGTTTTGGCGGTGGTATCGAGCGTAACCGCCTTCTTCTCGGGCGTTGCCTGGGTGCCCAACGGCGCGGCCAGGTCGGCCAGGTTCAAGACCTGGGAAGTCAGGTCAGCCGTCAACTTCGGCCGCGTCGGAGCGGTGTCGATCGCGAGTTTGCCGGCGATATCGCTACCGCCGAGTCGACCATGGAAATCATCGACACGGAACCTCATGCCGTCGCGTACCGCGGTTCCCGCTACGTCATAGGGGGGCGTATTGGGCAATGCCAGTCCGGTCAAGTAGTAAAAATCCGCGAGATCCTGCCCGGTGATATGCAGCTTTGATGTGACCGCCGCCAGGTCGAAAGGATGCGCAATGACGGTGTGCGCCGTCAGCTTGATGTCGGCAGCCGTCACGCTGGTATCGAAATCATAAGGTTTCGATTTCTCGGTGGTGATCAACGGGCCGCCGTCCAGATGCAGATCAAAAGGTTTGCCGTTCAACATGCCATTGCCGCGAACCCGCAGTGCGCTCGCGCCTGCAGCGTCGTCTTGCTTCTCGTCGACGGATACCTGTCCGCTGAACTTGAGTTTGCGAATCGCATCGCTGGCCGCCAGCGTCCCGCTCTGCACGATCAGCTGTTTGATGACGGGAATATGCGCCGGCGGCGAGGCTCCCGGCCTTTGCGGCTTTCGCGCGCCGGGTGAGGAGAAGTCCCAGTTGGCGCGGCCGGAGCTGTCGCGCCGCAGATCGACATCCGGCGTGTCGATCTCGATTCGCGGGAACAGCAGCTGCATTTTCAACAGCGCCGCCAGACTCACCGTGATGTCGATGTGTCCTATTTTCAACATGGGTTTCTCGGGTGCCCAAGCAGCGTTGGCCAGCTCGAAGCCATCGGCCGTCAACCGGGGATTCCACGTGAAAAGATGCAGATGCAGATCGCCGCGGATTGCCGCCCGGCGCCCCGTTTGCGAGGACACTTCGTACACGATGAAGCGCTTCCACACGCTGTCGGGCAGGAGCACGATGGCGAGCAGCAGCGCGACAATGCACGCGCAGGCGGCGATCAGCACCCTCTTGAGGATCCGGCCGCCGGTCGTGGGCGGCTCTGTCCGGGTCGGAGGTCTTTCGAGGATGGCGGTCGTCATTCGCCTAGGGGTGGTAGTTCGCGTCGATGCTGCTGACGCCCAGCGTCGCTTGCAGGGCGATGATTTCAGCGCGCACCTGCGCCCGCTTGCGGCGAATTCCTGCATCCTCGGTGTTCGCGAGGCGTTTCAGGAGATCCTCCACAACGAATATCAATTCATGGAAGCGTTCCGCCGTCTGGGGAACCAGGTATTCACTCATGAGCGTGCACCTCTGATCAGTTCTTCATGACGCCACGCGAAATTAACGCGGTGGTTTGAAGACGGCTGTCGGCGGCGTGCGTCGCAGAATGTCGGAGTTCGCCTTACGTCGCATAACTACATCACGCACAGGTACAATCCAGCGCCACGGATATCGACGAGGGATGTCATGAATACGCTTTTGGGAAGACGCCGGTTGCTGGGCGGCGCCGGTGCCGCGCTGCTGCTCGGCGCGATCGACGGTTGTTCGACAAGAAGCTGGAACGCGAAGCCCGATGGCAGTGTCGCGCCGCTGAGATTGGCGCCGGTACGGGCGCAGGTCGATCGCATCACCCGCATAACCGTATGCACCCGGCCGTTCAGAGCACAGGGGCCGCGATTGGATGTCGAAACGGTCGGCAACCAGACGGTTGTGCATAACTACGGTCATGGTGGGAGCGGTTGGTCGTTATCGTGGGGGTCCAGCGCCATCGCGACGGCGAAGGCCTTGAGCACAGGGGAGCGAAACGTCGGCGTCATCGGCTGCGGCGCGCTGGGGCTGACGTCCGCCTTGCTCTTGCAGCGCGCGGGCGCCGGCGTGACGATCTACGCCAAGGAATTGCCGCCCAACGTTCGCTCGTCGTTGGCCACCGGTTTGTGGACTCCCGACTCCCGCATCTGCTTGCAGGAAAATGCCACGCCGGCGTTCAAGCAACTGTGGCAGCAGATGGCGCGCCAGTCGTTCGACACCTATCAAGGTTTTCTCGGCATTCCGGGCACTCCCGTCGAATTCATCGACAGCTACTACGTCTCGGACGATGCGTCGAGTCGCCGGCGGGAATCGCAACCCGACGGCCGACCGGCGTTTGCCGAACTACAGCACGAGCTCATCGGCGATCTGATACCGCGCAGCGTCGATCTCGAACCGGGCAGCCACTCCCTGGGTCAGCGCTACCTGCGGCGCAATTCACTCATGATGTTCAACTTGACGTCGTATACCCGCACCTTGCTGAGCGACTTCACGGGGAACGGCGGCAGGATCGAAATTGCCGAATTTCACTCGCCCGCCGATCTGGCGCGCTTGCGCGAGAAAACCTTGATCAACGCCACCGGCTATGGTGCGCGCGCATTGTTCGGCGATGACTCCCTCACGCCGGTGCGCGGCCAGCTGACGCGCGTGATACCGCAGCCGGAAGTCAACTATGGATTGTTCTACAAGGGCGTGTCCTTCGTGCCGCGGCGCGACGGTTTGGTGTTCCAGGCCGTCGGCGACAACGATTATTACGGCTTCGAAGACGCATCGACGGTCCCGGACCGCGCCGAAGCGGAGCATGCCGTGAACACGATTGGGGCGCTGTTCGCATAGTCCACTGCAATATGATCGGCGCGACATATTGCGCATCGAGCTGCGCATTCAGGCACTCCGTCCCGGCGCCCATATCCAGATAATGCAGGCCGACACCCGGCAGCATGGAGGCGTTTGTCAGGGTGTCCGTCGGAGGAAAGCCGCGCGCAGGGAGGCGCGCGCATTTAAACCTTATCGTCGTTGCTCACCTCTCAGTGTGCATGGCAGCACTTCGAATGATGCATGAGGCTCGCGGGTCGGAGAGCCGGGCCGGCGCGGAAGATGAGCCCGTAGATCTGATTTCGGCCGCCGCCGATGGTGACATGGCGGCGTTCGAACAGCTTTATCGACGCTACTCGCCGCGTGTGTATGGCCTTTGCCTGCGCATGACCGGTCAACGCGAAACTGCGGAAGACTGTACGCAGGAAACGTTCGTCGAGGCGTGGCGCGCGCTGTTCAAATTCGAAGGGCGCAGCAGCTTCAGCACCTGGCTGCATACCGTGGCGGTGCGCAGCGTGCTGTCGCGCCGCCGCGGCTTGCGCCTCAAATTCGAGGTCGCCGAACCGGCCGGCGGCTTGCCGGAACAAGCGGATGCATCGGTCGGCAACCCGCCGCTCGATGTGGAGCGGGCGATCGCGGCGCTACCGGAGGCGGCGCGTCATGTACTGGTTTTGGTGGGGTTGTACGGTTTCAGCCATGCGGAGGCCGCCGCCAATTTGAAGATCGCGGAGGGCACCAGCAAAGCTCAATTGCATCGTGCGCGACAGCTGTTGTCGCAGGCGCTCGACTTGGAGACATCATGAAAAACGACCCAGAGAGTTCTTTGGATCAGCTGCTGGTTGACCTGCCGCGGGAGCTGGTGCCGCCGCGCAGCCTGTGGCCGGCCATTGCGTCGCGCATCCAGCCTGCGCCGCGGCGCGCGCGGCCGGTGCTGATGGCGGCGTGTCTGGCCACTGCCGCTGCGTGTTTGGCCGCGGTGTTCACGTGGGCCGTGATGCGCAGGGCGGCGGACCCCGGCGGACTGCAGATGGTGGCCGGTGTCAGGGCATTCGCCGAACCCGG
>Ga0116228_10000682_pt1 | contig 26441 bp, 25 predicted proteins | sample S1TSphfallax_2_FD_89694 | JGI IMG/M metagenome (GOLD analysis project Ga0116228, IMG submission 89694) | Host-associated microbial communities from peat moss isolated from Minnesota, USA - S1T2_Fc - Sphagnum fallax MG | ecosystem: Host-associated > Plants > Peat moss > Unclassified | place...
AAAATTTTTTTTTTGTTTTCTCCAAAATTATTTCCCCCTTTTTTTCTCTTTCAAAAAAACATTTTCCCCCCCCCCCCCCCCCCCCTCTCCCCTTTCTATTGAACTTCTTTTTTATGCAAATCTTTGGATTTATGATAAGATTAAAAAGAAAAGGAAAGAGTATGAAAAAAGCAAGGGTTTTCAAGATGTTTGGAATATTAAAACACCAAGGACCAAATCTATGGTAGATGAACAAGGAAAAGTGCATAAAATCAAATGCAAAATTTGTACCAAAATAAATCACAAGGAAAAGTTGTTGGCCCCTAAATTGGACAACCTCTAAAACCATGGTGGAAGGAGGATGGCTTTAGTGGCAATCCCAAGAGTTTGTAATGCTACTGAATATTACATGGATAAAGTCTATGTCCATGCCAAGAAAGAAAGATTGTATGTAGCAACTAGGAAATATGCAATTCTTAAACAAATATACCATGTTGTTATTGGAAAAACAAAGAAAAAATTAATGTAGTTTTATGTTGTTTCCACATGTTGGCTAAAGGCAATCATATGATTAATTATGAAAACATGAGCAAGTTGTTACATTTCCTTTAAGTCAAAATTTCAAAATCCCATTGGTTAAATATAAGTGGTTGGGAAATGGCATCTTGCATGCACAAGTTGGTTATCAACAAAACCAAATCTTTGGTTGAAGGTGTTAAATTCATTTCCTTTTCCTATGATAAAATAAAAACTTTTTATCAACAATCATGGGTTTCCATTCATGCCTACTTTGTTGAAGATTGGCAACAAACTCCATTGTTGTTATCCTTGTTGTGAAATGGGGCCACTTTTGATGATTTGAAACACATGGTGTTTTTTCATGATTTAAATCAAGATAAAATTGCTTCCAAACTAATTACATTTGGAGCTAATGGGTTGAGTGTTTTTTAGGGTGGACCAAAATAGATGTGAAAGTATAGTTGAAAAATCAAAATGCACCATATTTTTTATCAATGTGCATTGTATGAACCACCACACAATTTGATAATCCAAAGTCATTCCAAGTTGGGCATTGTGGGAAAAAATGAAGATGTGCTACAAAATTTGTATGCATACTTTTTTTATAGCCCAAAAATAATTCAAGAATTTTTTGAACTGATTAATATTGTGGCAACAAGGGGCCAATGAAGTTTGAAAAACATCAAAACCCACTATATTTCAATGATGCTCTTAATTAAAATAATTTTATCTAAGTAATATGCTTTTGTTTCGACTTTAGCTTGGCATAGTTTTTACTACATCATAGTTTTGACTAAAGTTTGCCCATAATTTAAAACTTTGATTTGTGACTTGGAGATATCGTTGGGGTTTTTTTATATCATGCCCATGCTTGAGGGGTTGAATGAATTGATGAAATTTTCCTAGTGCCAACAATGTTTTGTATGTGATTTTATTATTATAAGCAAATTGTGGCAAATATATCTCTACTATTGGTACATTTGCCCCTAGCATGCTTACATGAATGATGTGTACAGTGGGTAGTGAAACTTGCTAATTGGGACATTAAATGTGGTGGTGCATGAATGGGCACCTAATTTGAAATTTAAAATTGTTGGTAGTTCCATCATGATGTAAATTCATTGTCTTGAAACATTATTCTATGTGTTTGTGGCTTGTGTTATTTTCTAGTAGACCATTAACAATGTGCAAAGATAATGTTTGGAAATAACAACTAAGGTTAGCGATAAAATTGAGAAGCCTACTCAAGATGTGATGGAAGTTTTAAGGTTGGTGTATCCACATATTGGTTGAAATTTTCATGTGAACAAAACTTTAGATTCATATGACCATTTTGAAAGGTTTTTATTTGTTAGCCCAAAATGTTTGGATCAACTCAAACTTGGATCCCAACAATTGTTGATGTGAATATTTTGGACTTATAATATTTTTTTTATCAAGTTCACAATGATGCCCAATGCCCATGGATCTCAATCCAATGTCCAAACTTTGGGGAAAAAAATCTTTTAATGTGTTGTTATGTGTTTGATGTTCTAAAGTTCATGAATGTGGTAAAATTAGTTGTGGTGCAAAATATGGGATTTGGAAAACATGAAAGAATTTTCTTGACCTTGATGTTCATGAAGACCATATTGCAAATTCAGTTGAGCATTTGGATTTGATGGTGTGTATGTTTGCACAACCATTTTATATTGTTGATACTTTTTTTTATGATGATGTCATAATAACTTGGATTAATGAGAAAAGAAAGGGTCTTTTGAATTGATGTAACATGGCTTTAATGGCTCGTTGGAGCAAACAACCCCTAGTTTCCATGATGTTAACCGATTTGAATTTTGGATATACTTTCCTTCATTTTTGAGTTCAATTTGATTTTTTTAATATCCCTAAACTAATTTGTGGTTTGAAGGTTAGGATCATGTGTTATTGCTAGGTGTAGTGTATTATGGGACAAGGGTTCAACTCCCTCACATGAATTGTCAAGTTGTCTTGTATGCATCATAATTTGTTCATGTGAGTTTAGTTTCTATCTTGATGTTTATGGACTTGTATGAATTAACTTGTAAGTTGTAATTCAAATAGTTTAGATCATTGGTTGTGATCACTTTCACCAAGCTTTGGCATTCTAATCCTTCAAAACTCACCAAATGATTGCACAAGTTTTTATTATTATAATTTAAATTGAGATTTTGTCAAAATTGAAATAACCATTATTTATATAAATAGTGCAACTTGTAGTAACCAAATACAACACTCAAAGAGAAAAAAACCCATATGTTATTTCTATATTTTTATGTGTGGTCAAGCAAAAGCCAATTAGGCATATGAATGTAACCACTTGAGTTACTAGCTCAAACACAATAACATTAGGCCCACTTTCAAGAATCTTAGAAAAAAATACTATTATGTAAATAAAAGGACAATAGAAATGGGAATACCCATTCTTGAACAAGATTTTTCATGCTCCCTCCTTGCTCCGTAAGTAACCCCACTTCCAAAGGCATATTAACCCATGGGCTTAATTTTTTGTAGGCATATTAAATTTTAGGGTTTAAATCAACAAAGAATTACAAAATTGAAAGTAAACCTTACTAATTGTTTGGTTTTGAAACTAATTTGTTTACTTAAACATCATATTGAAATTATACTGACTAATCATCCAAGTAATTTATATTAAATAGTATGCATTCAAGGTCCAAAGGATTATTCCTTGGCAAACACTAATAGCAGCAACAAGTTAAATACAACATTGCATTTGATGCATTTGCAATACAATGCCCAACATGAAAACCAAATTTGATTTTTTTTACTATACCCACACAATGATTAACATTGTAAATATCTTTTTGACACAATAGTTTCAAAGAAAAAACATGTGATGTAGTGGTTAAAATCTTCCTTTCAACCTAAAGGTTTAAGGTTCAATCCTTTTTTCAATTGTTTTTCCAACAAATGAAATGGATGAAAAATCCATTAAACACTTAAATATTTTTCTTAAGTTATTTTCCTTAGGGAGTAACTTCCCTAGGGAAAAAAAGACTAAGTGTCAATCCCAAGCAAGTTCCCCATGGAGTAAGAAAAGTTCCCCAATGAAAACGGCCACTTCCCAGGGGAGCAATGAATTTTCCTTACGGAAGGGCCCAAGTTCCCTAGGGAAAAAGGCACCTTCCCCAAGGAACAATGTATTTTCCCCGGGGAAAGGCCCAAGTACCCCAAAAAACATGTGTTTCAATATTTTTGCAATCACAATTATTTCATGTTTGTTTTTATATAGACTTGTGACCTATCATCGTAGTTGAAAACATTTCAATTATAATTCATATGCAAAAGTTAATATAAAAAAAATTCAAACACATTTGTTTTTCGGGGAACATGGCTACTCCCCTAAGCAATTTAAACCCTTGTTCCCCCCAAGCACATGGTTGCTCTTCGGGGCAACTTGAATTCCTTCTCTGCAGGGACATGATTGTTCCTTGGGAAAAAAAAAAGTTTAAATTGTTTTTTGGGGCAACTTAAATTCCTCCCTGAAGAAAAAGGCAAATTCCCTAGGAAACAATGAACTTTTCCTGAGAAAAAGGCCCAAGTTCTTTGGGGAAACATCTGTTCCAAATCTTTTTGCAATCATAACCATTTCATGTTCATTTTTATATAGGCTTGTGACCTATGATTAGAAAGGTATTAAGGAGAGCTAAAACTAAGGATTCAATTGCAAAAGTTTTGAACACATTTGTTCCCTAGGGGCAACTTAGGACCCTTTTTCTTTGAAGGTTATGTAAGTTGCCCTAGGTTTATAATGGTTCAATAAATATGATTCAACTCTTATTTTGATGGTCAAATATAAAAAAGATTACCACCTAAGGCAATAATAGACATGATACCCAATCTTGTCGTTAGATTTGATGAAAATTAATTAAAAATCAGAAAGTTGAATTTTTTGATAAATTTCAAGGGAAAAATGTTGAATTTTTTATTAAAATTTTCTTAATTTGGTGAAAATTTTGAATTGACAAATGTGAAAGTCAATAATTGTTATATCCATATGTCTTGAAATGGGAACACATGAAATTGTATTCACATTAAATTTTGAAAATAATTATAGAAAATGACAAAACAAATATATGGTATGAAACTCCAAAAAGTACAATTTTGAAATAACACAAAACTTGAAGCCACAATACACTTGGCGATTAATGATGCAATATCATCATTTGAAAAAAGTTTATTGATATCTTAATCTTTAACATTCTCCTTTAATTCATGTCATGGGCATCACCCAAAAAACAATTATAAATTTTAAACTTCTTTTGAAATACTCCTCTAAAGGTCCCACCACACTTAACATTTAATCTTTAATGGTAGCTATTGCCCTAACGCCTAGTCTTTAACACCTAACATTATGGTCAATGTTTTTCATCATTGTACTAAAACTAAAAGCCCTACCATGAAACAATATGTCTACACCTAACTTGAAATGACATGTACCATTGTTGTTTTGTTGTTGAAAGTTGGAAGGTGAGTCACACCTACAAAAGGTTAGCTTCCTTCCTTTCATTTTTATTTTGGGTCTATCTATGCTTCTACATTTTGGTCTTGTTTGTTCTCATCTTTCCATTCTTGTAAACATGTCAAAGATGCCAAAAAGATCAAAATCAAAGTTTTTATAATTACAAGAGTGCAAATATACTTATGATTAAAAAATAATTCAACTACCATATTCATGCCTTGCCATGTTGTGATGTTGGTGGTTGTTTTTTGGGATCCAATATAACAAGTCAAAAGAATTGAACATTGTTTAATCACCATTGTAATAACAAAACATTACAAAACAATAATCATCACATTAGTTAAAATCCGGTTCAACTTCTTATGCACATAGAATGTTACTATATTTCAAAGATTCTATCTATTACAATTACTTCACAACAATTGTTAAAAATTACAATAATTGAAATTCATTTTACTAGTTTTAGTTTCAAGACTATAAATTTTTTTTTGACAATATTATTATTCTTATGTAACTCATGCAATAATAATGTAGTTGTGTGGATACATAAACAATTATCATGAACTAAAAGATTTAATTCATAGTGATCAAGATTGATTGAGTAATTCCCCACAATGAAATATTGAGGTAGTTGGTAACAAGTTTTGCGCATTGATGCCCTAGCTTGAAGCATGCATGGCAATGACAAGCTCCAAATTATCTAATGTTACTACCATTATAGTTGATGATCCCTTAATGGTTAAATATAAATGTTACTATTCATGTCATTGATTGAACACCACAAAATGGCCATTGTTGGAGTACTTGTGTGTGTGTTCCAAGGCAAAAGATGAAAGGTGAGGAACTTGGATAACGATAGTTGATATTGTTAACACCATGTCATGAAACACAAAGTCTTGCACCTTGTTATCAATTCTTGTAAAGCTTGAAGCCTATTGTTGTTGTTGTAAAAAAACACCTATGTCCAAAGCTTATATAATAGAGCTTGCATGAAGGGGGAAATGAAGAACGAAGATAGTTTAAAGAAAGGGAGGTAAGTGTTACCTAATGTTGATTTAGTTGTTTTGACTTGGTTTTAGGCAATGTCATAGTTTTTTCTAAAATGTTCATTTTTCAGTAGATTTCAATGTTATCAAACATTGATTTTTAACATTGAAATAACTCCATTGCCATGTCATATGTCAATCCAACCTTGGTGTTAGTTAGGTATGCCCAATGCCCAGACTATTTACTATATATTGTATTTTTGCTTCCAAGTAGTAGCTTGTAGCATTATGTCGAATTTGATTCACATACCATGGCTATGTTGGAGAAACTATTAGGCATGAGATCTTTTGACATTACGATGGGTCATTTGGCTTATCATTGGGTCATTTTACCTATTTTTTCAAGAGGGTTTGGCTTCCTTTTAGTAGTTTGACTTGTTGCCTTTGCATTCTTAGGATGTTGGAATTTAATTGTTCTTGCACTTATCATTCATTTTTAATGGGATGATCACCTCATTCTTTTTGATGCAATAACACATGTTGAAATCAACATTTTTCCATTCCAGTGGGCATTTCGAGATACATGAACTTTACTACCCCATGTATGTCCTTAGGTCCCCCCTTTGAAAAATTGTATTATCATATAAGCTTTTTTGATGGATCACTTACACAAGCAAAAGTTTGCCACATTTTTAGTAGATGTTCCCTTAGACACTATATGAACATGTTTCCAATCTTATGTAGATCCAGCCATAGGTGTTTGGTTATTAGTTCACCCTACCAGATTTGCATTTTGTTTGTCCTTGGTTCATTTATTCACAATGTTATGTACCCACCTTGGTTTGCCACATCCAACAATTGCACATCTTTCATGTTATCAATGTGGACATACCATTGATGATTTAATTATCCATTTGTTTCAATGCTCATGTGAGAATGAACACGCAACAACCCAAAATACTCTTCAAAATATCGTCACAACTATTATTGTAGAAAATGGAACACGTATAGAGAAAGGTTTCCCACCTTTTTCCCCACCACATTTAAGGACAAGTTGATATTCTTATCATTAGAGATAACTTTCAAACCTTTGTGAACATTGTCATATTTGATTTGATTCACTTGAATTTGGAATTGCGTGCATTATCCATGACAATGCATGCAATGATAGTTTCTGCTTAAGAGAAAACACATTCATATGCAGAGCGCACATCAAAAGATGACTTCATTCCCCTTGCCATAAAGACTTATGATTTTTTTCATTCTTGTTCAATTCATTTTTCACTAATGCTTAGGCCACTATAGCTCATCATTAATGATCCTCTTTAATTTATGTGGTGTTTATTTCTTATTATCAATAACATGTCCATAGCCTTCAGCATGGGCAAACCATTACAATTTTTCATGTCTTCCAAACATTGCAACTAGTGCACCTTTGTCACTAGTCAATGATGTGTTTTTAGTTTACGATCTTTTATTTTATTTGTATATTAATGGTGTCTTGATTATTATGTTCTTTATTGACTTGAGTTTTCATGCTTTTATCTACCTTATACTTCTTGTGGATGGGCTCCCATCCCTACTTTTTTATATACAGGTTTTTCTTCATCAATTTGCTTCAGGTAGCCCAGAGTCTAGGCTACCTTAGAATTCAGCTCCATGGTAGGCGACGTACAGGGCATGGCTGTTTTTGTACTCCGTAACCCAGGAGCTTGCCCGGGACGGAGAATTTTGAATAAAAAGATGAAAAGAACGCCGAGAGAACCCGCCGTTAGTGGAATTGTACGCTCGGTAAAAACGAACCTAGAGTGGATTAAAACCGAGCCTACCACTGGCATAAATAAAACGTAAAAATGGGAACTCATTTACGTTTTACACACTTTTTTTTTTATTAGGGCTTTTTATTAGGGCGCCTGGAGCTTGCCCGGGCCCAGACTCTGCGCAACCCGGAACCCCGAAGGCCCGGGTAGCCCGAGAAGGCGCAGGCCGGCTGTCGTGCACAGTGGAACTGGAACCGTGTTTTAGGGTTTCAGGAAGTGATTTGCACGCGATGCGCTTCTTCGCAACACGCAAATGCAGATGCGCAAAATGCTCTTGCATTGTCTGTCCGGGTCCGTCAGTACCTTGCTCCTTGCGAACATCGGCGCATGATGCACAATTTTCAGTAGTTAAAGATCCATATCTGTAAGTTTTTTTTTTCCTTGTAGGTGATGGGGCCTCTTGTTTGGTGTAAAGACTAGTCAACGGGAGTCACAGGGCGGGCGGAGAAGTGAAGAGGGGAGGTGCGAGAGATATGCCTGAGGAGAAGGAGAAGAAGATGGTAGGGGAGCGGAGGAGAGCTCAACGGATCAAGCGTGTGTTGGCCGACACCACGCCGCATCACTTGGAGCAGCTAACGAAGCAGACGCGAGCCCTGACTGGGGACGATGAAGGGGCCGAGGTTCAGGGATCGTCTATGGAGGCAATCCGTGCTAGATTGGGGAACCTGCAGCAGAGGCATTCCAGTTTACGGGACAAGCTCACCAAGGCGAATCCACCTCACAAAGACTTTAACGCGAAGATGGAGGTCTGTTTGTGTATTATTGTATGCATGCATCAAAGTGTTGTTGCTCCCAACCCAAAATTGTTGTGGCAATCTCGTAGATGCATATGTGCATGAAAGTTCAAACCCTAGTGCCCCAGCAGCCTCACCTGAAACTCAAGAAGAAGTTAAACCCTTCTGAAGTTTTTCGAGATTTGTGGCAAGATTCTGGTTGCTTAACTACTCATGCTTAACATCCGAGCTTAATCTTGTGGCATATGTGAAGAGTCTGTCTGGAATTTTCACAAACAATTTTGGTTGAGTTATGGCAGCATGAGCAGCAGTATCAATGAATTAATTAGCTACATGATCTTGGTTCATTCGCTTCTTGAATCTTGAGTATATGGGGTTCTCTGCCATATCAGCGGGCCTTGCAACTCTTTATTCTCTCCAATTACCCACCTGTAGGTGAAAGAATTTGTGAAGCTTTTGAGCCATATAGGTAACAAGATGTTGGGTAATGCTGAAAATTTAATTAGCTACTGCATCTGATCTTGGAAATTTTTGCAGTTGGAATTCAAAGAAGGAGAGACAGAGAGCATTCTTTTGGAGGGAGATTCCTGGAATGATGATGTCATCACAGAGCTCCAGGGAAGAATCTGTGAGAGTGGGTCCAACAGCAGAGGGGAGGAGGATCAACAAGTTGATGTGAAGCCTGAATTGTATGAGAAACCAATAGGTATGATATTGTTGCATCCACTTTGCCAGGATTCACTTTCATGAGTGGCAAGCTTCATGGATGACAATATCTTCAGTTTATGTTCTCTATGATTTTATGTTGGTAATTTGCATTTTGTGAGCAAATTGCAACTGAGCCTGGAATGCAGTGAATATGAATTCTGATGCTGTTGGTTGATACTCGTAACAGAAAGGCAGAGTGTGATGTATAAACTTCATAGGAAGATGATTCATGGAGTGAGTGGAGGCCGAATCTCTGTTCGTTTTGACACTGGTTTTGGGGAGGAAAAGTGTGAGAGCTATTACTGTGTGCTGACCAGCAGTTCAGCAACTGATAAGCTGCATGTGACGGAGCACTCAATACCCTTCTTTCTACCACTCCGGGAGCTTGAGAAAGCACACCTGGCCACCAGCCCCCGAGTATTTATTGACTATGTTGGTGACATCCTGCAAGCCTATGTTTCAAGGCGTGAACAGGTGTACAGCTTTTTCTTAATATATGTGTCTGGTGAAGAGTTATGCTCTTGTTGGAGGGAAGGGTGATTTACTCCTAAGTTATTGCAGTAGGATAGAACAGCTACAAATTTGTATCTAGCAATGTACTGATGCATCTCAGTTCATTGTGGTCAGGTGAGGGAAGTTAAGGAAACAAAGGGTGAGCATATTGGAGAATTGTATCACAGCCTTTCCTTCAGCTTGATTGAACTAATGTTGAAAGAGCCCCATTGCCAGGTATCGTAATAGGGTCACATATACTATACACAGAGAATGTGATGCCTGCTCTTATGCACAATCTGCGTGAAGCAACACAATGATCTTGAGCTTTGTCATATCCAGTATAGATGCTTTGTTGGTGTGGTTCTTACTGCTGAGTTCTGCACGCCTGTTGAAAATTTGATGTTTCTTATCTTGTAGGTGGGGGTGAGCCTTGCATATTACAATCTGGAGTCAGAGCTTCCCACACAGAGTAGTGTAACTGCCTGGTCAAATTCTGCAGAGTTGGTTCCTCAAGTTGCAACCAAGAGACGAGCCACCAGTGTGCGTTCCACTGCATTCCGGTTACCAAAGGCTGAAGGTTTTCTGCGAACTATGCCATTACCACAGGCATTGGATGAACTTTTGGCTGACTTGCGGGCTACTACAGGGTCTCCCTGTTCTCCAGAAGAGATTGAGGTTACACCTCTTCTGCCTGCTGAGACTTCCTGATAGCTGCTGCTATAATGTGGGTGGAGATCTTCAGCAATTTGTTCATGAGGTACAACGTACAAGTTATTGGTTGTATGGTGCATCCAGATGGAGGGGAACTTATTGAGGTCTAACAGATATACAAGCAACCACATCATGCTCCAAGCACCATGCTGAACAGAAGCTGAAGATTCTGCAGACCATGCTGGAGCAATGGATGAACTCACGGTTGATTTGCAACCTACTTCAGGAGTGCCATCTACTCAGCTGCTATTTAGGTTGCATCCATTCAACCTGCAGAGACCTCATGGCAGGTTTTGTAGTAAGGTGGTGGAGATCTTTGCATTTGTTAATGATGGGACCATTTACGGGATATTGTTGTAAGATATTTTCAGAGGGGAGACTCATTTCGGTCTGCCAGAGTCCAGGGTCTGTTTAGCTCAATAGGCTATCAATCTTCTTTGTTGAGTTTCATTAGGTCATTACCATGAAGAGGGGCTCTCATTCTTGGGTACATAGGTCACATGACAGGAAGCCATATTTAGAGTCAATTGCTGCATTTTTGAACAAGGAGCTTACTCAGCAACTGTTATTCCTTTCTTTATGGATGTCAAGGTCTTCCTTGGTTTCTTCACGTTCCTCAACTTTTCATCTGGTGACAGTCTTGCAAGTCAAATGAAAGGACTTTTTTACCTTCACATTGAGTCTATCACAGGTACCACAAGAGTTCACTGGTGACCTTTTCTACCTGTACATGGTTTTTCTTCTACCTCAGCTACAGTTTGCAGGTATGTTGCACAATGAGTTGTGCAGATGTTTCCAGTTTATGTTTAAAGGACATGTTCAGGATGCAGGGGGGGGGCATCTACATAGGTCTCTGCCCACAGATACCTCCACAAGCTTGTTGCATCTTGGATGAGGATACTGTTGAGCTTTTTGGATGAGCTATGGCTTGTGAGTTCTAGTCAACATCATGACTGACTCTTGTTGCTTCTGGAAATGTGACAGAAACTCAGGATGAATGTTTTTCTATGCTTTTTCGCCTGAAATATTCAGCAGATTATGATATGCTTCTGGACACCCACCTTTGGAAATATATACATGGTAAGCATTTGGCATGTAATTTCACTCTTTTCAGGCCCCTCTATGCAGGGAAAGAAACAGAAGTGTCTTTGGTTTATTTCAAATACTAAAGACAACTAGTTGGGACATTAGTGTATCTCAATAATTACTGTCAAACATCTGCAAAGGCCTTATAAGCCTTAATCAGAGAGCCAAATTCCGTGCTCAGGTAATCAAAAGACATCTTCAAAAAATGCAAGCATGGTCAATCCCTTTCCTTAATTTGGCTACACAAATGGCTACTGGGCTAATGATTGAGATCAGAGAAGACCTAGAAGTGTAGGGTTAGACTTGCATTGATTACCTTCCATAAGGTGCTCTCCAATTACACTAGAAAAATTGACACAGGTCTTCACATGGTTTCCTACCTACTCTTGGTTGAACTTTGATTATTTGCAATACAGAGTTGTTTATACCACAAAATCAGAATAGAAAATTTTGATGGAATCAACAAGTAATGTGGCGCTTCAAAATCTGCTATCTGAAACTAGTTTTGGATCCTAATTCACAATTTTTTTCATGGTGACAATGAGTACAAAGTTATAGAAAAAGCCTAATTTTGCATGCCTGAATAGACACTATGCCATCCATCCACATTTTGTGCACCATTCAATTAAAAACCAATTAACTTCAGTTTAATTTCTTCCCTCTCACTGAAGGTTGGATGTGATGAACATTCATAGATACCCAAATATTGAGACAAGATCACAAATAGCACTCAATATCCACAAAACTACCAATTAGACCAGCTCTACAGGCAATAACATAATGACCTGCAGACTTTAATTTGGATGGAGTTCAGGTGTGAAATAGCACAAAACTGAGTCTGGATCCCTTCCTTAATTAGGTGTGTTGTTCGACATAAGTCTGTTGTACACATGGACAAGGAGAGGTAGGATCCTTATAGAGTGATTTTCCTAGTGTAATTGGAGAGCACCTTACGGAATCCGCTGTCGAGAATTGAAACACCAGTTGAGAACACAAGAGTCCAAATTGAACTTGCATAGTTCATAGTTGAGGGTTTTATGGTTGTTAGTTTTGAGTTTTGTTGAAAGCTGAACATTGAAAGTGTGGCCCAAGTGTGGGGAGATGTGTCAGATACCAAAAATGTTGTTGTCAATTATCAAGATTAGAGGTTGGCTTTGAAAAATGGATTTGCTTGATTATACATTTGTTGACATTTTTGCTGAAATGCCTACACTTCTTGAGAATGTAGAGAGTAGTAGCACTTTGGCAAGGCCATCAAATTTGTTGCAAGTAGTCAAAATCACATTGAGGTCACAAAGGTCATGTTGAGTGTAGAAGTCATCATGAAGATGTGCTTGCAACAACATTGTCACAAGTGGAGCTAATGAAGAATTTGACATGCTTGCGATTGTAGATCTCCTAAAATCCCTACATATGCAAGTTGAATTATGGAAACCATATAGTCACACTTCAATTACATGGGCCTCCTTTTGTGTGAATGATGGTAGGATTGGAGATGTTGTCAATGTGCAAGGCATGCAATGCATTGTGTGCTACAATGAAATAGCCAACCCTACAATTCTTGCTTAGTTGACTAGGTGTTGAAAGATCCTAGTAAAGTTTATCTCAAAGCAAATGACATCATTGCCATGATGAAACTTGTGGATGTGGAACACCTTACCCTTCTTCAAATATTGTTTAAAGAGTGAATAGCATGTCACTTGAGTACCCTTTGAAAGACAACTTGCTAAAAAGAGGTCCAAAATTTCATTGAACACCATATTTGATTTCTTTGGTTGTGTATATATGTTCATTGGAAGCATCATGAACAACAAGCATTTGTACAAAACATGGCCATGTTTGTTACTAGAAGTTGTTTATCATTCCACATTGTTGAAAACATTTGGCTACAATGATTGTTTTTGCAATTATATCCTTAAATTGTCTTTGTTTCAAAAAGAGTTTTCACAAACAAGGTGCTACCTGATTTGGTAGAAAGGACCAATTTTTTAATATTTTGCCTACCTTGTTTGAATGCACATGCCAACAATAATGTATGATCTTTGGATGTTAAAAAGTGCATTCAATGTTTGTTGCACTTGTTGTGAATTTTATTGGCGTTCAACCCAAACATGTTATGATTGGTCTATTTAAGGTTACTGAAATAAAATGCCAAGCAATGGCAATGAAGCTTTGAGCATTACTAAATAGGTATGGCTCAAAAAATAAAATTTTGGCTTACATGAAAGATGAAGGTGTTAATTTAAGAACATTGACCACAACTTTGAAATAACAAATCAATTGTGAGCACTTGAGGTTGGAGGAGGTGTTCCAAGGCACTTGCTTCGAAAACATGATGTCAAAGGCTTACCAATATGGTACAATGGATGATAAGGTTTCTTGTGGCCTTCATGACATGTCCATCAAATTTGCCAGCTAAGTCGATTATTAAAAAATGCATAACATGACCAAAGAAATTTGGGAAAGGGTGTTAAAAATGAACATAAACATACATTGAAAAAGTTTTGTAACCACAAATATTGAACACTCCTATCAAAACTAAATGAAAATCTCCTTTCCTTTGATTTTGTAAAATCAATTTGTTTAACTAATAAAGTATCGTATTTTTAAAATTTTAAAATCAAGCCAATTATCAAACAAGGTGATTTTCATATCCAATTTTCACAATATGGATCTCAAATTATATTCATTTAAAAAAAATTCATTAAGAAATAATTAAAATATTAATTTTTAAAAATAAAATGATGAAAATGTCACACAATTTTTTCATAATAAATATATTTTCAAATTTTCATTTGTTTAATATGATCTTTTGAATGTCTTTACTTCTTTTAACTCTACATTAGTTTCAATTAACTCTACTAAACTAAAAAAAGGTTTACAACCAATTTTGATGTCATTGGACCAATTTAATTTGTTTAAATCATCTTATTATAAATGACATCTCCTAAATTAATAAATATTACCGCCAAAAAAAAGATCCTTTCAATTTCAATTTGTGAACCAACAATGCCTCAAATTTAACATGCAAGGAATTCAACCCAACTATAGGAAACATAGATTCATGCTTTTCCCATCATTGAAAATGACATTTGATATCTTTTGCATTCACATGAAACCTCTTAAAAATAAAAAAATTCCTTGTTGACAAGCTTTTTCATTAGTTCATTTATGTTTGTTGTCATTTCAAAAATGTTGAAATTATAATCTTCATCAACACCTTAGCTAAGAGCGACATTTTCAAACAAGGGGTGCAAATGATGATAAACATTTAAACATGGGATACAAGGTTTTTTTTATCATATTTCAAAACAATGGCCTTGTTTTGCTCAAGGCCAATAAACAAGGACATTAAACTTAAGTTCTTGAACCTAAGATTCAACATCGACAACAACATGTTATGAGCCTTTTTTTCTTCATACTCTCTTAAAAAAAGCATCATCACAAACCTATTTTCTAATGTTATAGGCCAAAAAACCTACTTCAAGAGCAAACAATAGACTCTTCTTCCATAAAATTATCAAAAGAGATTTGCAATCTTGTTTTTTCTTTCAATTTCAAACAAATGAAGATGGAAGGATTTAAAACATAATTTAACAACCAATGACCTTTGGATTAATTAAGAACATAAGCAGACATAAAAGGGGATAGGACATCAACAATGATTTGAAAGATGCCTTATGTTAGAAGAAAAAACATTTGTGCAATAATCCTAATAATAGTCTACTTGCTATAATAGAAAGCAATTGCCTTTTAAAATTGTAATTCCTTTTGAAAAAACACAATGAGAAATAAACACCAAATTAAGAAGTTACTTTGATTTTACTAGAATATTCAACTTCCTTGGGCTAAACTAGATTCAAGACATGCCTTGTTCCATTCTTGTTGAGCTTCCTCAAAAATTTTGGGTTAAGTTATACACATTTACAAATCTCCTTATATAATCATAATAGAAACACATGTTAAATCTTTACAACCTTTTTCATCCATTATAGCATGTTGACAAGTCTTGGAAAATGCATACCCAAAGCAAGTACCTTGATAACTTTCCTCCAAACCTAAAAGTTATAATTTACAATTTACAACTGTTTTTAATACAATAATCATTATGTTTAAGTTAGACCCCTTTTTTTTCACATAAGCAATTTTTTTCAAGTTATACTTTTTTCAATCAAGTTTTTGGTCCAAGTCTTCTTAGAAACATGTGCAACTTCAAAAATATCAAATGTAACATGTTTTAGACTTGAATCAACTCCCAAAAAATTAATCACAAGGGCACATATGTGATGAGCACCTTTTGATATCCAAAGATCAAGGTGTGACCGGTCAAGGGGTGGCCGAACAAGGAACCTATTAGTGGCTTCTGGAATGTGAAAGCTGATTTTTGCTTCAAGGGTTTAAGAGTTAAGCCCGCTGGAAAGCTGGATTAATGAAGGCGGCGGGGTTTATGATTTTTGGGACGTGAAGATTGTAACGGTGCATGGGAGGCTTGAGAAGGAAGCTAAGAAAGAAACGGCAAGAAGATTTTGAAGGAGGTGGTGGCGATTTGACAAGGAGAAAAGAAGACAGGAGCAGCATTCTGGGTAGTTAGTTTTTGGTTTTTGCTTTGTTTTGACAACTGCTTGGCTAGTTGTTGAAACTCTCCACTGCGCCAATGACTTTGTTGAGCAGTTGTGTAATGTCTTGATGCAGTTGATATGGAGGGTTGATGTCGAGGAAATGATGAGAATCTGAGGGTTCTGAGCCGTAGACTTAGGGGCATGTTGAAGAGAGAGTGAGTATCTAGAATGGAAAGTGTGTGTTTGCAGGATCTTGCATCTGTGTTGTAGGTATTAGTCTGAGTGAGCACTAGAGACCCTTGAAGGGTATCCTGGAGGTGGATAGAATGTGGTTTAAAGGGAAGGAATGAAGAGAGGGATTGCAGCCAGAAGTCTGTCGTTCGTCTTCGCATGAGAAGTTGTCACCTTGAATGGCTTTATGGGAGCTTGGTGTCTACTGATCTGAGTCCAATGTTTTAGAATGTTGTTGGGACTGAGGACCTCCGGGTTTTGGGTTCCCAGGTGTTGAGAGTGAGAGCACAATGCATTGAGGCATTTAGTGGGGTGTGGGTTAGCGGCTCAAAGGATCGACTGAACACAGAGAGATCTGACCTCAAAGGCCATTCCTGAATCGTTGTTAGATCCGCGATAATGTGCATTACAGATCAGCCTAGTGATAGTTTTCGGTTGTTTAATTGGATGTAAGGCACAAGCTCCGAATTATGTGATTTGATGTGTTGATTAGAGTATGAACAAGTTATTTCTATTGAAAGATTAGAGCATGTGTGTGAGTGTTCTGTGAGTTGTTTGAGTGGCGTCTTTTGCATGCAGTATACCAGGTGGCTACGATCCGGTTTGGATTTGCATTCTCACCTTGGCTGGTTGTATCAGTCTACCACTCTCTCTCTCTTTCTTTTTGGTGACAAAGGCTTGTTGTTAGAAAATTACATTTTGGCAAAGTTGGTAAAGCATACAATTGTTTAGTTTTTTCCACCAACTTATGGATCATCTCTTGTGAAAACTACTTTATGGAAGGAAAGACAAATCTTGAACACAACTACAAACATAAGTGCTTCATCCATAAATTTTCCACAAATTGCATGGGTAGATGATTTTTAACAATCAACATGCCCATATCCTCAATTTAATTTTTATTTTATTTTTTGCATATGATTTTTTTGGAAAGGATATTTGGTAGCAAAAACATTGATAATTGCATTGCCAAATGGTTTTGATCTTTTTGGTAAGTTGTCTTTCTACTTCTCCTTTCAAGGAATTGCTCATTTATTCTTTAAACATTTTTGCAATAATAGAATGGTTTGCATTCACATGTTTTTTCAATGTTGTTATTCCATTTATTATATTGTATAAGATTAGACCTTTCTTTGCTTGAGTTTTAGAGTTAGAAAACAAAATTGGATTAATGTAACAAAGAATACATTTCATGATTTGAAGGCATTTCACATCAACATCTTTGCTATCATTCACCAAAAAAAAAACCCCCATAAAGAATTTCTATAATGTGATTTTCAAATTATTCTTTGAACATGTAATTTTTTAATTTTTTTTTCATTGTTTTTTTTCTACTTTTTGGATTTTGGTTGTTTTCTATTTGAAGAATAAGGTTTATTTCACATTTTTGCAAGCATTTTTCTTCCATTACATCATTCATGAACACTTCACATGCATTTTCATTAAAAAAAGACTAAGCCATTTTCAATTTTCATAAGAGTATCCAATGCTAGATGGAAACAAAAAACCAAACAGTTGTATGACAAACCAAAAAATCGACCCTACAACCTAAAATGCAAGTATTTACCAAAAGATTTACAAATTATTAAAAAAATCTCAAAATGTTTTTGCAAACATATGCAAATAGAAGATGAATATGTTTTTTTTTAATGTTGGACTCCTTTGAAATTTCCTGGAAAAAAACGAAATTAATATTGAACAACAACAGAACCCTCTTAAAAAAAAAAGTCCAAAAGAAAAAATGAAAAAAGGGAATTTTTTTATTAAAAAAAGAATGGGAAGATTGATTTTTTTCTCTTGGGCAAGGGTAGTACCTCACCATGGCACATGCAACACAATGGATTGAAAGCAACATTAGTAATGTGGTGGAACAACAACAACACTAGCAACATAAGAAAAATGACAATGGTGGGTACTTGGTACCAAAATATGAACATCAACGTGCCTAACCACCAATGCACCACCTGCATTGCACTATGATGAAAGTAGTACCTCACCAAAACACATGCAATGCAACAGGGTAGCAACTAGCAACATGACAACAATATAGAAAGAATGGTTTAGGTGGGTACTTTGGAGCACAACAAGCAACACTAGCATCCCATCCTCCACCAAAGTTTGAGGTTGTATTATTGACCAAACAAAGTGTGTAAAATTGTAATGGTAGGAATAGATGAAAAATAAGCTCCATAAGCTTCAGGTTTGAAATTTCAAAACTTTGACACTTGGGGCACTAAATTTCTTTAAAAATTTGCAATTAAAAAAATAATTTAATTACTGTAGAATTTATTAAGGTTCTAGGGTAATTGTTTTAAATTTGTCTCTTTAAGTGTTTCTAACATCATGTGCTCATGTTTGCAATGCCAAATTCAAAATTTGGATATGTAAAAATATTGGCCATAGATATTAAATTATATGTATCCATTAAAGGTAAGTTAAAATCCTCTAAAAACATCATGTTGGTTTAAGGGTATAAAGTAAATGGCCAAAATCTACCTAATCCTTCAGGAAATGGTAATGGTAATCATTTCAGATTTTTCCTACATTTACCTTATGGATTTATAGTGGACAAATATAAAGTAAATGGTAGTATCTGTGTACAAATATGGCATAATGTCAACTGGGGAATACCATTCTTTGTGCCTGGTAGATATCAATAGGTAGGGTGTTTTGGAGATGGTATATCCCAGGCAAAAATGGTGATGAACTCTTTTGGGTAGAGAAATTTTATGCAGCCAATGGGTAGGCTCAATCATGCACTCAAAGTGCCTTGGCTTTTTTCCTTTTAATGGTGGGGGGGGGGGGGGGGGGGGGGGGAAGGGGGGTGTGTGGAGGATTTTTTTCATTTTTCCCTGGTTCCCACTGTGGTCTCTTTAAGTTCCCAATGCATACCCATCAGATTGCCAATATGTTCCCCAACATGTTCTCCATAGCACCTCACTTTTATTCCATATGCTTTGGCAGATGTCCTCCTTCTTTCACCAATATAGCTGGGCCACAGGAGAGGAACTCTATACTTCAAAGTAGAAACTTCTATTTTGGGGAGCCTCCATAGTTTCATTTTTTTTGGAGTAATGGGACAAACAAGTTGGCTTGTTGCAAAAAAACAAAAAAAATTGAACTTGGGAGGCACCCCATCTAATTAATAGGAAAGGTGAAGAGGAGGGGTGAATAGGAGAGGTGTATGGTATGGCTTTCAAAATTTTCCAAAAGATTTTGCAAATCATCAGCAAGGAAGTTCCTGTGTTCAATTCATTTGGAACTAGAGGTCTCTTTCCCGTAGGCTACTGTGATGATAGGTATGTATGTAGAGTGTGCTACGATCACAATAGCCTAATGGAAAGCCACTAACAGAGGGCATTGTTTCTCTTGCCACATGAAATTGCTGTGAAAAGGTTGTTAACCGATACCTAGTAGGAACTCTGAGAACCCATTCCCCATGAGAAAAGAAGAGAGATGTCACTTTGTGTTGAGTCACAGCTTGATTGACAGCTCTCAAACTTTGCATAGTCAACGCTTGACAGGTTGAGTTGTGAGGTGATTTGTAGAACAGTAAAGTTAGTCCTTAAAAAAGAAAGAAAGCTGTTGTGATCACTCCAGGCCACTGCAAAAGATTTTCTAGCGACACCACCATTTCACTTTTTTGGGGGGTTCAAAAACGAGGTGGAACATATCAAAGAAAAATTAAAAAAAGGATTTTCACAATTCCATCAACCTCCCCCCCAGCCTTTTTTTGGGGCAACAAATCGCCAAAAGCAGGCACAAAAATGGGCCTTGCAACATGCTTGCTTTACAATATGGGCCCTACATCTTGAAATTTTGCCTAAAGCGATGGTCACCAAGTGGCAAGATCGTCACAACCTTGCTACATTCAAACCCTAATTCACCTTTTTCTCTCCCATAGCCACCACTCTCTCGTCATTTCCATTGCAATTGTTAACATGCTTTTGTCACACTAACTACATGTTTTTTGTCTCCATCACCAACATTAGCGATGCACTTGTAGCAAGAAATTGTTAGCACCACTTTTAGCATTTTTTTTTTGGAAGGGTAATAGATTGGATTTAGGTTGGGATTATCACTAATTAGTGATTTTGTAGAATTTGAGGGCGGTATTATTAATGATTTTGTAGAATTCAAAGGTATCATAGGAATTCCCACTACAACAATTTTTGTTTTTAGTGTCCATTTTGATTTTTTGATGGTTTTAGAGTCCATGGATTTTAATTTTTGAGAGCTTGTGGTTCAGAGTAAGAGAGATGGTGTACGAGCATCGAAATTGAAAAATCTCAACAAGATTTGTAACGCATCAACATTGAGCAACGGTGGAATTCAAAGTGGGCAACTGCCAAAGTGTAAAAAAATTCAGAATCCAAATTCCATAAACAAAACTTGGAGGTATTTCTTTCATTGCACCATGCTCATTGCAGCTTGCACATTGCTCAATGTTTAGTGCTCATAGGGATTTTGCAACTTGCAACATTCAGACTTAGGGTTTGAAGGGTGAATTATTCTTCGGATGTTCAGACTTCAACTTTTTTTTCCAAATCGATCTTGAAATAAGGTAATCCTTGTGCATCATGATTTAGGGTTGAAGAATGAAGGGGTTTCTTTTCTTGAAATGATCATGTTTTGAATTTCCAAATTGAACTTGGGGTTTTACATTACAAGAGATTAAAATTAGGGTTTGGGAGTTGGGATTGGCGGTTTTTTATTTTTTGATCCATATTCCAAAATTGCAAGAATGGTGATTTAGGGGATCGAGCCTCAAGCTTCAATAGTCATAGGTTTCTTTATTTTCTAAGTTTTGAATCTTGATATTCAAAAGGGGCTTGGGTTTTCTTAATTTTTTGATCTAGAACTAATAATTGGATTTGCAAATTTGGAACTGGAAGTTTTTTGATATTCACAAGGGGTTTGAGTTTTAAAAAAATTTTAATCCAAAATTAAGGCTTGCATAGTTTGGGAATCAATATTTTTATATATTTAAGGTTTAGGGTTTTTTAATTTTTTTGATCTAGAATCAAGAATTGCACTTGGGAATTGGGACTTCTTATATGCATTTAGGGTTTAGGGTTATTTAATTTTCTTATCGATAATTTAAAATTCTATTTGGGAGTCAGTGTTTTTTTATATTCATGGTGGGTTTGTGTGTTTAAAAATTTATGGTCTAAAATTTACTTATAAGATGGCCCCTCCATAGATCCCAAAGAACTTTAAATTCAAGCCAATATTCATTATTTTTTCACCCCCTTTCTAGTGGAGTTGGTCCATCAACTCTTGTTGAATCCTTACCATTTGGTAGTGTTAATGACGATAGAGGGAAGAGGGTTGGATGTGATTTAGTTATAAATAATCTAGAAAAAAAGAAAAGGAAGAGGTACGAGTGAACACACAAATTCTATGATGTTTGGACTATTTGAGTTCCATGGGTAGAAATGGTGTAGGATGAAAAAGGCCAAGTTAACCATGTGCGTTGCATGGTTTGTACCTTTGTGGAAGGGAAAGAAAAATTGTTAACCCCCAAGTTGGATAGTTTGTTGAAGCATCAAGGCCGTCGTAAGGCGAAAAAATCCATGTCCAGGGTTGATGTTGGTCAATTTTATTTCAATAAGGATTTTATGCATGCAAAATATGAACATGCTTATATGGTTGTTGACGACCCATCTATCTTAGATCGCCTTCAAGCTAAGGTCTCTTGTAAGTAGAAATGAAAATACGTGCAATTTGTTGGTGTTTTTCACATTCTTATTCATGATCATCCTATGACTAAATTTGAATCTTTAAAAGATTTGTTTAAACTTTTAAAAGTTAAGTCTATTTCTAGGAAACATTAGATTGATGGGAATGGTTGGGGGATGGTAGAAGTTATGCATGACATTTTTTTGGATTCCATCAAAGTAGCTTTTGTTGTTGCTTCTTTCATTGTTTTTTCTGCCAATGAGGTTACAATAATTGATAATACCCAATGGATATTTATCCACCTGTATCTGGTTCAATAATGGAAGACCATTTTAATCTGTCTTTGTGTACAAACAATGGGTATGTTAACCACATTTGATAACATCTTTTCTTTGATGTTGAAATGTTTGGTTGAGTATGGTGGATTAAGGTTGGAGGAGCTTGTTAGCAAGCTAGTCAGCATTAGGTGTGATGACAACAATGTGTTCCAGGGCCATAAATAAGGGCTGACCCTACAATTCAAGGAGAAGGTTGCACCTTTTATCATTGAGGTTCATTGTTTTGCTCACAATATGAACCTCATCATCATCACTTTGTTGGATGTGGCTTTGGTGCATTAGCTAGAGCTCCTTTTGTAAAGTTCAAACACTTTTTTTGCTCATAGCTTGAAAAAGTTTTTTGAATTTCAAAAGCTCATTGATTTGCTATAAACCAAGGGCAACAAATTGTTTCGTAACGTGAAGACTTGGTGTATCTCCATGCTTTCATCTACAAAACAAATATATTTAGAATACCACCCTTTAATTGCCAAGATGCATGTAGAAAATGTTAAAAGTGATGGTGTGGGGAAAATTTTGAGTTGTCTATGTGATGTGGAGGTCATTTTAAGGTTTAAGGTTGTCTTGCATAATTCCTTTGTTCGAGTGTGTACATGCATTGATTAAAATTGCACATAATAGAAACATTTTTGTATGCAACTTTGCGAATTTTGTGAAAGTAACCCAACAAAAGTTTTACCGATTATATTGTGACCCATATGTGAAGTTTGAAGACCTAACATCCAACGATTTCAATGCCATTGAAACTTTAACCAACAACAACCTATCAATGGATTGGTTTTCTAACCTTAATGGTGGTGAGGATGCTATTTACCTTGCTTTTTTGTTTTTTGGCCATAAGTACCCTATCTACTACATTGGCGACGATGGTTTTGCAAGTCCACAACCTATCACCAAGGAGGCATTCGGACGGGTTGTGAGCAAGTTGAAAGAGGAATGTGAAGGAGCAACTTGGGGGTTGATGTTTGAGTTAAAAAAACATTGTTTTGGGTGTCATCTACCCCCAATTTTGGACCAGAACATCGTTGAGGCATAAACTATTTTTCATTCTCACATGAATGTCTTGAAGGCCACTTTCTATGTGCTTTGTAAATTGGTGAAAGTTGTATTTGCATTATTTTAAACTCACAACTTTGATTTGCAATCATTCCATTTGAAGGTGACTATGATGCCTCATTTGAGAGAGTGGGCATGTGGTACACCTTTACATCAGAAGTTTCATTACGCATAGATTTTTACATGACTCACAAGGACCAGGTCTTTCATTGCTGATGTGGTGGTTACTAACCCGATGTGGGAGATGGTGACCTTCAATGTCATTAGTCAACCAACATGTGCAATTGTGGAACTTAATGCCATTGTTAATATCCATAAATATAAAGGGCTTCATGAAGGGCACCACTTTATTTCAATGGCCATGGAGGTGCACGATGCATTTGAATGTGATATGGATCATTTCATTAAGGAGCGTGTTCGTCTTTTCCACGATAGATGATTGAAAGGTCATTTATCCTTGTCTTTTTGCATTCAAATTTTTAGGCGATGTGGTAATATTGCTTTTCAACATGTTTTAGCTTATGCTATAGGGAGGAAGATTGCGTTGGCGAGTGATGCTTGTTCTAAACCTCCCATTATTATTAGATCTCATGATTGCATATAGATGACATTAAAGGGGTTGTGAATGAAATAATTTCTTACCACAAGAGGGACTAGTTTTTTCCCTTTTTTTGGTTCCTATGGGTTGTTCATCTTTTGGCCTTTCTTGGGCCTTCCCTTTTTGTCTTTCCTATGATGGTTCCGACCATTCATCTTTTATTGGATCCCATTTTTAAAAAAGAATATCATGAACTTAAACATATGTAAATCATAAGGTGGTATGAGGAGGGTTCGTTTGCCTACTTCTTAAGAGTGGAAGGATCTTATGCTTTAAAGTTTCTTCCACTCACAAGGACTGGGCATAATATCCTTCCTCTTTTCTAGGAGGTTTATTCCTTAATGTGCCTTTTAAATACCTTAGGGAATTTTTCCGATAATTTGGCAAGATTAAGCTTATGTCCATATTACTAAAGATTTATCACAAGTATAAAAAAACTAGTAATTGCTAATTGTTCAATCATAGAAATATACATGCATCATGGTAGTTTGAGTTTAAAAGTAAATGAAAATCTTGACAACCTTCTCAAATTGATCATTTTGATTTTGCATAATCAAAATTTCACAAGGTAAAAATGAGATACCTGAGCTTCTATTGTGATGAGCAACAATTGTAGATTGTTATCATTACAAAGACCTAATTGTTTAACCTATTTATATTCCATAATGATATCAAATCTTTTTGTGTTCAATGTGTTCATGAAAAACATTGTTTGATTTTAGTGCTTTTGGTTCAACCATTGCAAAATTTTGAAATCATGACCTATTTTTTCCTTTGTATTTGCAGGTGACTTACAAAAATGTAATAAACTGGCAGAATGTTTTTAGTGTTAGGGCTTTATGATTTTCATCTAGCCTGCGTAAACTCTCTGTGGGATTTATAAAAATAGTAAAGTCCAAGCCCACTTCCGGTTCTTTTCACCACACAGCCATGGTGTTTGCGAATGTTAAAGCCCTGAGGGCAAAGGGGCATTACGGGATTCGGGCTGTGCTCGGCTTTGCCTCACATGGGCCCGTTCTCTTGCTAAAGCCCTTGCCCTCCGGCATTACCTGCCACATAACCTCCTTTAGACCTTACCCTTCCCCAACAAGCAAAGGTCTGCAGGTGGCGATTGGGCAGCTTTTCAGACCTTTGTGCCTAAGCTATATTACGGAAACGTATTGTAGACCTTTACACCAGGGAGTGCGCAGGGCTTGGCAGATTCTGTCACGTGTTGGTTTCTACTGGGCTTGTTCTCACGGGCTTCAGCATTGATGGCATTCTCTGCAGAAAATCTGCACATGGAACTCGCACACATGTAGTCCGCATTAAATGACACGTTCTCGAGATCACGATATTAGATATTATATGGGTTCTCGAACCAGTTTTGAATAGCCCAATGTAGGCGGGGGGGTACATAACAAATCACCGTTGCCAAAGGTAACCTGAGTTCATCCACCCCCGCATCCACCCCTTCATATATACGTCATGAACTCCAAATACATACAGACCTAACCCAGACTTGCACCCGACGATGTTTAGGTTCACTTTTTATTATTAGAGCGAATCCTCTGTATTGCGACCTGCAGCTGGCTGTCAGTGCTACGACATATCGACACACTGGCCCAATGGGCAGTTGTCGATAAATTGGTCCCTCCAGCTTTCGGTTTTCTTTGCTGGTGAAGAATTGTGAAGCCAACGAGGGTCACAGTCTTTTTTCTCGTTGTGGGATTTTCATTCGTCCAGTTTGGGGGGCGGGGAGGTGAGGTGGGGGTCAGTCTGCGTGCCTTCTCCACGGGCGTGAATGCGTACTTGAAATCAGTCACTTTATTTGCGTACTTGAAAACAGCGACTTTATTTCCTCACTGGGACCAATGGAACTTACGGCGATTCACACTTCAAAGCTTCAAATGATTTTTTATGTTCCCATCAAGTTCTCAATGTGTTCTCAGCATGTTCACTAAGTTCCCAATGTGTTCCGAATTGCATCTCTCTTTGTCCCGTATGCTTTGCACAGACGTTGTCCGCTTGGAACATATGCAGGTGACAAGATAGTGGGACTCATATTTTTAGCACCCCAGCCGGATTTTGCTACATGTGCATTAATTGAGAGGAAGGTAGGTGGCAGAGGACGGTCGGTGGCAGGGAGGTAGAAAGCAAGAAGTTGTTCATGAATGCTTCTATATTTAGGATTTTTTTGTGATGCGCCAATCAATGAGGCGCATCAAAAGAAATTAAAATAAAATGGGGGTATTAGTCCAGGTTGAAAATGGTGATAAACCATTTTGGGGAAATAGAAATTTGATGCAGCCAATGAGAGGGCTCCAGGGGCTTAGTTTTCTTGTTTTGAATTTGGGGGGGGGGGGGGGGGGGGGGGGGGATTTTTTTTTTTATTTTTTTCCCCCTTTTTCACCATCATTACCACAAAGATATTCCCCATAGTTTTTTTAATTTCT
>Ga0116228_10000683_pt1 | contig 26440 bp, 20 predicted proteins | sample S1TSphfallax_2_FD_89694 | JGI IMG/M metagenome (GOLD analysis project Ga0116228, IMG submission 89694) | Host-associated microbial communities from peat moss isolated from Minnesota, USA - S1T2_Fc - Sphagnum fallax MG | ecosystem: Host-associated > Plants > Peat moss > Unclassified | place...
GCAGGTTTCGCAGCGGCCGGCCCATTTGGCGGTGACGGCGCCGCAGGATTGGCAGACGAAGCGGGCGATGGGCTTGGCCATGGGGGAATCGATTGAGGTTTAGGCAGGGGCTCTGCCCCTGGACAAACCTGCGGGCAAGTCCCCAAACCCGTCTGGCTTCTTGTGCCGCGCATCGCTAGCTACGCTGGCGGAACGCCGGCGAGGTCGGACATGACGCCAGGCGCCGCGCCGGCGTCAAATGCAGCAAGAACGCCGGTGATGCGTTAACACGCCTTTCGGGCTTTATTGTTGACTGTGCTGGGGTGCCATACCACATTCTCATGGCGCACGCGCAGAGGTGGGAACGGCTGCCCCATACACCTGGAGACATCCAGGTAACTAACCGGCTACAGCGCAAGCAGTAGGCGGCCAAGAGATCCAGGATTGCATCTGGCTCGTGTGCGAAGGCTCGGCTCAGGCCGGGCCTTTCGTTTTTCCGGCTCGGACGAAGCGCAGATAACCTGCCGCGCGCTTCCTTTCAATTTCTTCGGCGCCCAACAGCTAGGATCTGACGATCCTGTAGGCCCCGCGTTCATCTGGTTCGAGACCGATAGCAACCAGCACGGCAGCCTCTTTCCCGACCGAAACCCGCTTTATCATTTCGAAATGGCTGCCATGTCTCGGCGCTTGGCCGATATAGGTTGGGGCAGCGATAACCGCTGCCATGTGCGCCATGCACACGGCGTAGTCTGCCGGGTGATCCTCTGCGATGTGTCTGTGCGCCGTTCGGCTTGAACGTGCGTTGCCAGCGTCCAACTCCGTGCCCAACGCATCGTTGATCACGTCGACCGGAAAAGGGCCCAGATCCTTGGCGTCATATTGTCCATAAACGGAGGTCACCCCCACTACATGCCCTGAACGCTGGCCACGCGCCCATGGCCCGCGAAGCGGGTTGCGTCCGGATAGGAGCCCTCACCCCCGCACCGGCGGTAGCGCCTGGCAAAATCGCAGCAAAAATCCGTCCGGGTCCATCACCTCGAACGCGCTGTGACCGACTCGGCGGCCCTCTTCGTCGCGCCATTCCTCGCTGAGCGGACGATGCAGCCGGGCGCCGTAGGCCTGAACGCCGGCGTACACCGCCTCGACATCCTGGCTCCAGACCACCAGCGTTACGCCGCGGCCAAACGGGTAGTCCAGCGGGCCGGTAGGGTCGGCGCCCTCGCGCAACGTCACCGCAATGCCGTCACGCTCCAGTTCGGCCCAACGCTCGGACGGCGCATAGCGCATGGTGGTGAAGCCGAGCACGTCGGTATAAAAACGTAATGAGCGCGCGAAGCTGGCGCAGGTCAGTTCGACGCCGAGGGTCATAGAGAAAGGAAGGCCTTCTTTTTTGAAAAAAAGAAGCAAAAAACTTTTGCCACCTGGCGTACGTGGCCAACGTCGAATTGGGTCGTGTCAGCGCGCTGCAAACGTTTTTTGCTTCTTTTTTTCAAAAAAGAAGGCCTTCCTTTCCTACTTCGGCGCCAACGTAATCACCGCCTGCGGCGGCGCCGGCGCCGTCGACAGCAACACATGCATCTGCCGTCCGTTCGCCACCAGCTCATAAGCCGTGTGGTGCACGCCGTTTGGCCCCGTATCGGCCTGCGCGCCCACCGGATTGAGCGTCACGCCGGCATCCTTCGCGGTCTGCTGCAGCGTGTTCGCCACCTCGGTGCCGTTGGCCTTCTCGGCGATCGCCTCGCAGCCGCCATCGTCCAGCGACACCACCGCGAGATCAACGCCGGGCACGCTGGTGTCGAACACCTGGCCCGCGCGGCCGGCCAGGAACGCGTCACGCGCCTGCGCGGGCATGGCCGGCGCACCCTGTTGGGTGAGGAAGCCGCGCACGCCGGCAGGGTCGCCGGGATAATGCAGGCAGCTCGCGCCGAACAGGCCGACGAGCTGGTCCGCCGGGTTGGCCGGCGCGGTCGCCGCACCAGCCTGGGCCAGGGCAGGGACAGCCGAGCACGTCAGCACCGCGCCCACGCAAAAGCCTATCCTCACCCTCAGCCGTCGATTGCAGGCCATCGCGCCACCCCAGTCCATACCGCTACTTCCGCAGTTCCATTTGAATCGGACCTTCGCGGCGCCCGTGGGTGAACTGGTCCACCATCGGGTTGGCGCTGTCCATCAGGTCGTCGGCGGCACCTTGCCACACGATCCGGCCCTTGTAGAGCATGGCCGCCTGGTCGCCGATGCGCCGGGCGCTGGCCATGTCGTGCGTGATGGCGATCGCCGTGCTGCCCAGCCGCTTGACGCAATCGACGATCAGGCCGTCGATCACCGCACCCATGATCGGGTCCAGGCCCGTGGTCGGCTCGTCGAAAAAAAGGATGTTGGCGCCGCCGGCGATCGCGCGCGCCAGGCCCACGCGCTTCTGCATGCCGCCGGACAGTTCGGCCGGCGACAGGTCGCCCACCGTGGCGTCCAGCCCGACCTGCGCCAGGATTTCGCCGGCGCGCGCGCGCGCATTGGCGCGCGAGACGGCGTGCGTCGCGAGCAGGCCGAACGCGACATTTTCCCATACCTTCAAGCTGTCGAACAGCGCGCCGTTCTGGAACAGCATGCCGATATTCGCGCGCAGGTCTTCCCGCCCGGCCCCATTCGCGGCCAGCACATCCTTGCCGTCGATTTCGATCGAGCCCTCATCCGGCGCGATCAAGCCCAGGATGCATTTCAGCAGCACCGACTTGCCGGTGCCAGACCCGCCGATGACCACCATGCTGGTGCCGGTCGGCACGTCGAGGTTGATGCCGTCCAGCACCAGCTTTTCGCCGAAGCGCTTGACCAGGCCGCGGATGCGGATTTTGGGCACGGCGCTCACTTCGCGAAGAACAGCTCGGTCAGCACATAGTCGAACGCCAGAATCAGAATGCTGGCGGAGACCACGGCGTTGGTGGTGGCCGCACCCACGCCGACCGCGCCGCCGCGGCTGTTATAGCCGTGATAGCAGCCCATCAGCGCCACCAGGAAGCCGAACACCGCGGCCTTCGCGAGGCTCACCACGACATCCATCGTCTGCAGGAAGTCCGCGGTGTTGGCGAGGTAGAGGTGGGAGTTGAAGCCGAGCTTGGCGGTGCCGACGAGCCAGCCGCCCATCACGCCCAGCACGTCCGCGACCAGCACCAGCAACGGCAGCGCCAGCGTGCCGGCGAGCAAGCGGGGCACCACCAGATATTTGATCGGGTTGGTGGAGAGCGTGGTCAGCGCGTCGATCTGGTCGGTGACGCGCATGGTGCCGAGCTCGGCGGCCATAGCAGCGCCGACGCGGCCGGCGACCATCAGGCCGGCGAGCACGGGCGCCAGTTCGCGCACCACGGAGATCAGTACGATGTTCGGAATGGCGCTGGCGGCGCCGTAGCGTGAAAAGCCGGCATAGCTCTGCAGCGCGATGACCATGCCGGAGAAGATGGCAGTCAGCGACACTACCGGTAGCGAGAAATACGAGAATTCGATGAACGCGCGCAGGAACAGGCGGCCATAGAAAGGTGGCCGCACCAGGTGGGATAGCGCGTTCAGCGCGAACAGCGCGATGGCGCCGGCGGTGGAGAGCGTGAGCAGCACGCCGCGGCCGACGGCGGCGATCAGGGCGGTCATAGGAAGAAAGGCAGCAGTTCTTTTTTGAAAATAAGAACCAAAAAACCTTTGCAAGTTATGTCTGGCATCCTGTTCCAATCATTGAACAAAATGCTGGCCGCAACGGGCAAAAGTTTTTTGCTTCTTTTTTTCAAAAAAGAAGTGCTTCCTTCCTTTGTCTTCACAGTGCCGCATAAATCCTGTTTGCGCGATGCCCGAGCGACGTCAGCACCTCATAGCCATTGGTGCCGAACCACCCCGCCACTTCGTCGGGCGGCACCGCCGGGCCGATCATTTCGAGCCGGTCGCCAGGCTGCAGGGCCGGGTGGTCGGTCGCGTCAAACGTCAGCAAATCCATGGAGATGCGGCCTATCAGCGGCACCCGGGCGCCGTCAAAACCCGCCTCCGCGCGTCCGGAGGCGGCGCGGTGATAGCCGTCTGCGTAACCGAGCGCCACCGTGGCCACCCGCGTCGGGCGATGCGCCACCCAACTCGCATTGTAACCCACCCCTTGGCCCGGCGCGATGTCGCGCAATTGCAGCACCGGCGCGGTCAGCCGGACGGTGGCACGCATCGGGTTCGCACGGCCCGGCGTCGGGTTGACGCCGTAGAGCGCCGCCCCCGGCCGCGCGAGGTCGGACCGGAACGCGGCACCCAGAAAGATCCCGGACGAGTTGGCGAATGATCGCGCCATCGGCGGCAACCGCGCGCACGCGTCAGCAAACCGCCGCCGTTGCACCTCGTTCAACGGATCATTCGGCAGCTCCGCGCTGGCCAGGTGGGTCATGGCATAGCGCCACGCGATGCCTCCCAGCAGACCAGGGTCCTCCGCCACCGCATCCAGTTCGGCGTCGGAAAGCCCAAGCCGGCTCATGCCGGTATCCACGTGCAGCATGGCGGGCAATTTCCGCCCGATCCGCGCGGCAAACGCCCGGTAGGCAGCAATCTCGGGCAGCGTCCCAAGCACCGGCGTAAGATCATGCACCGTATATGAGCCGGCTTCGCCCGCCGAAAACCCGTTCAACACGCCGATCATCGCGCCGGGCAACAGCGGCCGCAGCGCGACCGCCTCGCTGAGCTGCGCCACGAAGAAATGCCGCGCGCCCTCGGCGAGCAGCCTGGGGGCGACATGCGCCGCGCCGAGGCCGTAGGCGTCGGCCTTGACCACCGCGGCGGTCGGCGCGCCGTGCACCGACGACAACACCCGCCAGTTCGCGGCGACGGCGCCGAGGTCGATGGTCAGTTCCGGCGTCAGGAAGAAACGATTGGGTGGGGCGTGCCGCCCCCCCCAAACCCCCTGTCGCTACTTGAGATCACGCGGCGACGAGGAGCTTCTCGACTTCGGGCGTGATCGATTCGGGCGTCGTGGTCGGCGCGAACCGCTCGACAACCTTGCCGTCAGGGGCGACCAGGAACTTGGTGAAATTCCATTTGATGCCGCCGCCGAGCAGGCCGCCTTTTTCGCTCTTCAGAAACGCCCACAGCGGATGCGTATTGGCGCCGTTCACCTCGACCTTGGCGAACAACGGGAACGTCACATCGTACTTGGTGGTGCAAAAATTCTGGATTTCGGCTTCGTTACCCGGCTCCTGGTGCATGAACTGGTCGCACGGAAAGCCCAGCACGGTCAGCCCCTTCGGCCCGAACTGCTTGTAGAGCTTCTCCAGCCCGGCATATTGCGGCGTGAAGCCGCATTTGCTGGCGGTGTTGACGATCAGCAGTGCCCGCCCCTTGTAGTCGGCCAGCGACACCTCGCTTCCGTCGATCGCCCGCGCCGAAAAATCATAGATGCTGGTCATGCGCCCTCCTGGTGGGCGGGACGCTAGCGCGGTTCGGCGCCGCTGTCAGCAGCCGACCCGGCGCCGCGTGCAACGCGTTGAAAAACCCACGGAACCACCTCGCCGGCACGCGCATTAGATGCACGAAACGATACCGGAGGTAACGATGCGTCCCGTCCTGCTATGGTTCCTTGGCATTCCCATTCCGGTGATCATTCTGCTGTATGTGTTCCACGTCCTCTGAAACAACCCGGTGGCGCGAGATGGCGCCACCGCTCAGCAGGAGACGCAGTTCGCCGCATAGCGCATTACCTGCGCATCGCTTGTCATCAGCGTGATGTTCTCCGCGATTGCCTGGCTGATCAGCAACTGATCGAACGGATCGCGGTGATGCGACGGCAAATTCTCCAGCACTGTGAGATGCGCGGGCAGCACGGGCAGAGTTCGCCATCCCGCGGCCCGAATATTTTCGTCGAGCACCGCTGCCGGCAGATTGAGCCGGCCAAGCCGGCGCTTCATGGCGATTTCCCAGACCGATACGACGCTCACCAATGTCTCGGTCCGCGCGTCCTCGATGAGCAGCGCCGCGGACGGCCCGAGCCGCGGATCATCCATGAACCACCAGATCAGGGCACACGTGTCGAGCAGCAGCCTCAAATGACGCTGTTTTCAAACAGGTCGGCCAACGCGTCGGACGGCAAATGCCAGTCCGGCGCGAACCAGAACTGCCCCTTCAACGCCCCCCGCGTGCTCGCCCGGGTCGGCGCCGCCGCCGGCGGGCACAATTGCGCGACCACGCGTCCGCGGGACAGCACCTCAATGCGGCCACCCCGCGCCACTGCTTCGAGATAGGTCGCAAGCTTGGCACGAAACTCCCGCACTTTCACTTGCTTGGCCGGGACACCCGACGTCTCGGCGCCAGCGTAGAACGCCGCAGCTCCCGTCAAAGAGCCATCATCCATCCGCGTGATCTCCGATCATGTACACGGAATGTGTACGCAAACCATGTCGATCGCAATGGGAAACACGCGCGAGGCCATGCGGGCCGCCTGAAATGCCGTTGTTTTCGAACAGGTCGGCCGACTCGTCCGACGCGTCATCCCGGTCAGGCGACTGCCCGATCTGCCCCGTCAGGCATCCGCGGGTGCTCGCCCATGTGGGCGGCGGCGGACAGTTCCGCCACCACGCGCCGAAGCGTAGGGTGCAGTGCCGCCTTCGGCACGGCACCAACCCAGCGCTCCACCGGAAGCGGCGCACCGCCAAACGGCATTGCATCCTACGGCGATCGGCGCAATCGACCACATTATGTGTCCGTGATGAAAAACGGCCAACCGCAGAAGCCTCTGACAGAATCGAAACCGCAGATGCACGCAGATGAACGCAGATGCAGCGGCTCTTCACAACCTTCCGTGAGCGACGTCGATCATTGCCGTTCGGGTAGCGTCAGGCGAGCTATATGTGCGTTCATCTGCGGTTTCATTATTTTATCATAACATTCCGGATCGAGTCATACCAGCGGGCATTACGTTGACCTCCCAAACGCTCGCGAGTCTGCATGTGTCATCGCGAGTCCTTGCGGAGAATTCCAGGATCACCGGCCAAATCTCGCGTATAGACCTGAATTGCGTCGCCAGGGCTCGCAATGACGTATGTGACAGATGTGGCGTTTCAGTCAATCAAATTCAACACGGATTCGTGTCAATCATCCCCGCCATGCACTGTATCCAAATCCGCAAACCGCGTGAACTCGCCCTCGAAGAACAAATCAATTTTCCCCGTTGGCCCATGGCGCTGCTTTTCCAAAAGCAGCTCCGCCTTGTTATGCACCTCCTCCATATCGCGCTGCCACTTGTCCAACGCCGCCTGAAATTTTTCCTCGTTATCGAACGCCATCTGCTTCGGCGCCCGCTGCTGCAAATAATATTCATCGCGATACACAAACATCACCGCATCCGCGTCCTGCTCGATCGACCCGGACTCCCGCAAATCCGACAATTGCGGCCTTTTGTCCTCGCGGCTCTCCACCGCGCGGGACAGCTGCGACAGCGCCAGCACCGGCACCTCCAGCTCTTTCGCCAGCGCCTTCAGCCCCTGCGTGATCATGCTGATTTCCAGCACCCGGCTTTCCGTCCGCGTCCCCGGCGACGGCCGCATCAATTGCAAATAATCGATCACGACCAAGGAAAGACCCTGCGTGCGCGCCAGGCGCCGGCAGCGCGCGCGCAGCGCCGACATGGTAATCGCCGGCGTGTCGTCGATCAGCAGCGGTAAGGTTTGCAACTCGCGCGCCACATCAACGAACTTGTCGAAATCGCGCTGATTGATTTCGCCCTTGCGGATCCGCTCGCTGGAGACGCGGCTTTCCTCGGACAAAAGGCGCGTCGCCAATTGCGGCGAGCTCATTTCGAGCGAGAATATCACCACCGAGCCGGGCTTCTTGTTGGCCGGATTGGCGCGTTTTTCCGCCATGATCGCGCGCGCGGCGCCGAACGCGATTTTCGTCGCCAGCGCGGTCTTGCCCATGCCGGGCCGGCCGGCCAGGATCAGCAAATCGGATTTGTGCAAGCCGCCCGTTTTGGTATCCAGGTCGCGCAGGCCGGTGGACAGGCCGGAAATATGACCCACGCGCTTGAACGCGCTTTCGGCGATCGTGATCGCCTCGGTCAAGGCGCGCTCGAAGCTCACCATCCGGTCGTCGCTGCGGCCCTTGGTGGCCAGGTCGTAAAGCTGCTGCTCGGCGGCGCCGATCTGCGCCGTGCCGTCCAGCTCCGGCTCGGCGCCGAAGGCGTTGTTGACCACGGTCTCGCCGATATCGATCAGCTCGCGCCGCACCGCGCAGTCGTAGATCACACGCCCATAGTCGCCGGCATTGATGATGCCGACCATGGCGCTGACCAGTTGGGCCAGATACGCGGTGCCGCCCACCTCATCGAGCACGCCGGCATGTTCGAATTCGGCGCGCAGGGTGATCGGATCGGCGATCTGCCCGGCGTCGATGCGCCGCTGGATTGCCTGGTAGATGCGCCCATTTATGGGGTCGGCGAAATGCTCCGGCGCGAGGTAGTCGCTGACGCGTTCATAGGCCTTATTGTTGGCCATCAGCGCACCAAGCAGCGCTTGTTCGGCGGCCAGGTTGCTGGGAGGAAGTCGCTGGGACAGGCCCAGCAGAGGGGACTCGATGGTATTCACGGTTTGGTCATACGCCTGCACCACGCGCCGTCCGATAGCGCCCGGCCTGTGGATTACGGGGAACATGGGGAGGGACCGGCATGGCAACCGCCACACTGGGTGAGGCCGAGCAGGCGGAACTGACCGCGGCGCTGCGCACGCTGCGCGCACCGGGCAGCCTGGTGGTGCGCGCCGCAGACATGCTCGGCCGCGCCCTCGGCGGCTCCGGCATGCGCATGCTGGGCGGCCTCGGCCTTCGGCCGGACGGCGCCATGTTGGCCGACATCGCGCAGGTCGCCCTCACCCGCGCCTACGACGTCGTGCTGCTGGGCATGGCCTGGCCGGGACCGGCGCCGCGCGCGAGCGGGCCGCTGGTCGCGGTCAGCGGTTTCGCCTGGGGGTTCGCCGGTTTCGCCGGGTTCCTGCCCGACGCGACCTTCACCACGCTGATGATCCTGCGCGAAATCGCCCGCATCGCCCAGGACTCGGGCGAGGATTTGCACAGCGAGGAAGGCCGCGCCGCCTGTGTCGCGGTGTTCGCGCTGCGCGCCGGCGACGAGGCAGGCTATTTCTCGTCGCGCCTGCTGCTGGAGGGCACGGCCGCGCGCGGCCTGCTGGCGCGGCTCGCGGCCGGCTGGGGCGCGGTGCTGGGCGAGAAATTCGCGGCCCAGGCGGTGCCGGTCGCAGGCGCCCTGGCGGGCGCCGCGCTGAATGCGGCGTTCCTCGACCACTACCGGCGGCTCGCCGCGGCGCACTTCGCCATCCGGCGGCTGCGGCGCACGTACGGGGACGACGCGGTGGATGCGGTTCCCTTGGTGGACGATGCTAAATTCATAGAAGAATAAGAAAGATTTCTTTTTTGAAAAAAGAAGCAAAAAACTTTTGCTCGTTGGCATACGCGGCCCACTACGACATCGGGTGCGTGTGCCAATGAGCAAAAGTTTTTTGGTTCTTTTTTTCAAAAAATAACATTCTTTCTTCCTATGAACGACCTCCTCCACACCCTGCTCCGCGATCGCGCCGACATCACGCTCCCGATCGGGCTCGTGCTCGCCATCGGCCTCACGCTGCATATTCTGCTGCGCAAGCGTGACGTGTCGTCCGCCGTCGGCTGGATCGGCCTCGTCTGGTTCGCGCCGATCGTGGGCGCGATCATCTACGCCATATTCGGCGTCAATCGCGTCCGCCGGCGCGCCCGCCGGCTCCGCCCGCAGGACGCGGCGGCGTCTGGCAGCGACGTGCCGGGCCACGCCGGCGAGTCCGCGCTGAGTTCATTGCAACAAGGCATCGGCCGCATTACCGGCCGCGCGTTGCTGGCGGGAACCTCGGTGCGGGTATTTCAGAACGGCGATGCGGCCTATCCGCCGATGCTGGACGCGATCGCGGCCGCACAGCGCAGCATCGGCCTGTCGTCCTACATCCTGCGCGCCGATCAGTGGGGCGGACGCTTCATCGATGCGCTGGCGGACGCACATCAGCGCGGCGTCGCGGTGCGGGTGCTGATCGATGGCGTCGGCGGCGGCTGGCTGCTGTCGCGCGCCTATCACCGGCTGCGCCGGCGGGGTGTGCCCGCCGCGCGTTTCATGCATTCGCTGCTGCCCTGGCGCATGCCGTTCCTCAATTTGCGCTCGCACAAGAAGATTTTGGTGGTGGATGGCGCGATCGGTTTCACCGGCGGCATGAATATCGCCGATGAAAACGTCATGGCGATACACCCGAAACACCCCGTGCAGGATGTACATTTCCGCATCGAGGGCGCGGTCGTCGCCCAGCTCGCCGCGGCGTTCGCGGCCGACTGGGCGTTCGTCACGAACGAGGAGTTGGACGGCCCCGCCTGGCACGCGCGCTGCGAACCGGGCGACGGGCCGCCGGCCCGCGTGATCGATTCCGGGCCGGACGAGGATTTCGAGAAAATCGAATTCGCCGTGCTGCAGGCGGTGGCGTGCGCACGCACGAGCGTCGCTGTCATGACACCGTATTTTCTGCCGGACGAGCGGCTGATTTCGGCGCTGGCGCTGGCGGCGATGCGCGGCGTCGCGGTGGATATCGTGGTGCCGGAGCGGACGAATCACATCTATGTCGATTGGGCCCTGCGCGCGAATAGTGGCCCGCTGCTGGCCGACGGCGTACGCATCTGGTGCAGCAAGCCGCCGTTCCACCACACAAAAATCATGGTGGTGGACGATAGCTGGTGCCTGATCGGCAGCGGCAACTGGGATATCAGGTCGTTCCGCCTAAATTTTGAATTGTGCCTGGAGGTGTACGACCGGAAGCTGGCCGCTATGTTGACCGCGCTGATGGTGGACTCACGCGGGCCGGCGCTGACGCAGGCGGACCTGGAGGCGCGGTCGACCGTCGCCCGGGTGCGCGATGCAGCGGCGCGGCTGATGTTGCCGTATATTTGAGGGCACCCGATGCCAACGCGGCACCCCGCGCTTAGACCAATCCGCTTTGAGGTTGACCCTTCGAAGAAGGCGGGGGTTCCGACCCTCGACCCCGTCACGCGAATGCGTGCTGCGCGTGACGTGCGAAGCACGCATGCGCGTGACGGGGCCTGAGGCCCCAGACGCCGTCATGCGAATGCGCGCTGCGCACGACGGGGGTCGAGGGGGCAAAGCCCCCCGCCTTCCTTGATGAGTCTATCTCAACGCGGATCGGTATTAGACCAAACGTCCTGGACGTTGACGTCCGCGGGCGGCAAGAAAGATTTAACCACGACGAACTCGGAGATCACGCAGGAGAAACCACGAAGACGAGATCTACTGCTGCAGGTCTACGTAACCCCTCAGCAGCAGTGCGGTATATTCCAGCGCCCTGGTCCGCGTCAGATATGTCTCGCTGAACGCGCGGCCCGCCGCTGCGACGGCCGCGAAACCGGTGGGGTCTTCCGCCGCACCGTCGATCAACGGTTCCACATCCTCGTCGCCCGCCACGTCCATAAAGTGCCGACCCGGCGTCAAAGCCGGAAAATAATAGAGTATCTGTTCGGACCGGTATTTCAGCAGCACGCTATTGCTGCGCAGCGACACCGCGACGCGCTGGCAAGTCGCGCCGTTGCCGTCCATCGAAATCAAGAACCGGAACCTGAACTGCTCTTCCCAGCTCAACTGGCTTTGCCGGCAAAACGGTTGCGCCGCGACCAGATCATAGGCCGCGCGGTTCTCCGTCTGCACCACGCGCGGTAGCCGGAAATCGACCTTGCTGCTCCCCAGGAAAAACCGTGCCGCGCGCAGCCGCGGCAGGCCATATGTGTGCGCAACCTGCTCGCTGATCCGCCCACCGGTCGTGGCACCCGCGAACACCGCGCGATTCTCCTTTTCGAGAAAGCTGTACGGATCATCAAACCTTCCATCACCGAGGAAATTATCGTTCAGCAAATCGATGTCTGGTAGTAACGGTGCGCGTTGCGTCACATGCCGCTGGAACGCGAACACCGGCACGCCATAATCCGCGCTCAAGCTATCCGCCAGGCAGACGATCAGTGTTGCCTTGAAATCGGAGGGCAGCAACCGGCCCGCGTCCTGTAAAAACCGCTGATATACGCGCGCGCGTTCTGCCTCTGTCGCCGACTCCGAATTCAACGATGGCTTGTCCAGCAGGTTTACAGCGCCATCGGCGAATTGGAACACAAACACGCCGCCGATGCGCTGGTTGAGCTGCAGCGCCTTGGTCTCGATTGTCTTCGCCTCGACATTGTCGCCGCGCCACGGCAATAATTCGCGATCCGCCCACGCGCCGAGCGCCGCGAGCACGGCCGGCGTCGGTGGCGCATCCCGCAGCACTGGGCGCGCCGGCACCGGCCGCGCCGGCCCGTCGGCGGGGGGAAAAGACTCTTCCGGCACTGGCGGCGTCACCGGAATTGCTGAGCCGCCCTGCGGGAGCGGATCGAACAGCACTTCGTCGCCGAATATTTCCGATAAGGCGGCGTAGCTGGCACGCGCGGCGTCGCTCGGGACAACAGGGGCCGGCGCCGGCGGGGAGCTTGGCGGCGGCGCGGCGCCGAGCGGCCGCAGCGCGTGCGCCCCAAACACGCGCATCACCGCCGCGACCCCCTCCGCAGTGATATTGCGTAAATCGTCAGCGAAATAAGCGCCCCGCAGATGTGGCGCGGTGACAATTTCGTAGGCCGGAAAATATGCCACGTTCGCGTGCGCCTGCGCCGTCTCCTCCGCGGCCACCCGCAATGCAGCCTTGCTGTAAGTGTTCGACACATGCACATGGCGCGGCATATAGGTCGCTGCCAGCGGCACCGGCGACACCGTCAATATCACGCGGATTTTGGGATTCACCTCGACGAAATCGCCCAGGAATAACGCCAGATCCTGGCGGATTTCGGCCGCGGTGAAATTGTGAAACACCGCGTCGCCTTCACCCGTCTGTGCGTCCAACGCGTCCGGTGGTACCGGCAGCGCGGTCCCGTCCGGCGCCAGCCACGCCTCGGTCAGGCCCAGCGTGAAGATGAACACGCGGCTCTCCTGGAACACACGCCGCACCGCGGTCAGATGCGTGCGCCGCGCCGCCGCTACCTCGGCGGGCGTGGCGAAGCCGGCCGGGAATAAGTGCGGCCGTAACGGATCGATAAACCGGCCATCCGCGCGCCGCCAGGCACGCGCGGTCGGCCGGTGCAGCCCGTACGCGCCCAGCAGCAATTGCCGCAATTGCCGCGCCGTATAGATATTGCCGAAGCGCGCCGAAAACACCGGCTCCTCGGGGCCGCCCGGCGGCTCGGTCAGTAGATAATTATAGCCGGACTCCTTGATGAACCGCGCAATATGCTGCGCGAAACACGAACCGGCCGCCGCCACAGGATCGGTCGGCGCGATCTTGAACGGCAATGTACGCACTACATCCAGCGCGTCTAAGGCGCCTGTGCTCCAGAATTGATCTGGCGGGAGGCCGCGATAGGGATGGGTTGACATAAACTTCGATCTCCTACACGGCAGCACATCAAGGAAGGTCTTCTTTTTTGGAAAAAAGAAGCAAAAAACTTTTGCTCTTTTAGGGTTCGATTGCAGCCAGCATTCTGTATAATGTGCGGAAACGTTGCGGGTGCACGGTTAGGTGGCCGTTGAAGCTGGCGTTCGTGGTCTTGCAGGGGAGAACTGCGTGGATCAGGCCCAGCTTTTCTGATATATGCCAGAAAAATGGCCTGAATTCGGTGTCGGGCGACAATTCCAGCACGCGCGTGCCAGGCCGGCAGAATAGCAGGCTGGCCAGCGCCGCCCCGTGCGGCGCCACGATAAAGTCGGCCGATGCAAACAGGTCGATCTGCGCCGCCGGCGGCAATTCCTCGGGGTATACGGCGTCAAAACCGGCGTCGGTCAGGAATTGCTCCACCATGATATTGTTCACCACACGCCGTAAATGCCGGCGTTTGATGTAAATGCGCCGCCGCTTCAGCGCCGGCGGCCGCAGCGCTTCCGCGCGTGCACGGAACGATTGCAGCAGGGTAGCCGGCATGATACCGATATGATCATTCTCCAGCCACGTCACGTCCGCAGCGTGTACAAGTTCGCCCGGCGCACGCACCAGTTTCATGCCGGCAAAACCCAACGCCTGCAGCACCGCCATATGATCGATGCCGGTGGCAAGCTTCAGTGCCGGCAGGTCCGGCGGCAGCAGCAACAAGACGCCCGGCGGCAATGAAGGCGCCAGCACATGCAGCGCCACCACCGATTCCGCCAGAAAATGATACCAGTTCTGTATATTGGGGTTGTAGAAGACGCAGACCGGATCAGCTATGTATGGCGCTGCATCGAGGGCCTCCCGGCTTATCAGCAGTGCCTCGCCCTCGGCGCGCATGCCGGGCGGCAAAAGCGCACCGCCGAGCGGACCGATGCGGGTCCAGATGCCCTCCGCATCCATAATGACACCTTCGGCACCGCGCGATTGCAGAATGAATTTGCCAGCGGCGCGGGTCGGCGTCGCATGGTGCGGGTGGCGGCCGAGACGCGGCGCGCGGCCGTCGTAATGCGCCGCCTGCAGCCAGATACGGTCGGCATTATCCACCGCCAGCGGCAAATGGATCATTTCGGGCGCACCCTGCAGATGCAGCCGATGCCCCGGCGTCAGCCGGAATTGCTCGATCGAGGCCGCGGCCGGAAGTCCCAGAAAATCGGCGCTGCCGCGGACGGCGATTTCTGCGCCAGCGACACCGCCGGTCTCCCGCGTAAGTGTCAGCGTGGCGCCCGGCGTGCTGACCACCACGCCGCCGTCGATGCGTTCCCAGCGTGCGGTCGCGAGGTCGATATGATGCGCGCCGAGCAGCAGCATGAAACCAGGTTGGAGCCGCATCGCCGCACCGGACACCGGCGTCGCGTCGGCACCGGTTTGCCAAACGCCGGCGGCCAGTTCACGCAGGATCGCCAGGTCGCCGCGGCTGATGGGCAACAAACGCTCGTCCGCGCCGGCCGTGGCGGACGCGAAACGCGCGGTGATCGCGCGTGGCGGCGCGGTCAGAAATAACCCGTGGTGATTGATCGTGATGCTGCCGGAATGCGGGCCGGGGGCGATGGTGCTGCCGCCGGCGAGTATGCTGGCGACCGGCACCGTCACCGGCAGTGCCATGCGCGTGGCTGCCGGTGTGCTGTCCGCGTCGGCCGGCCAGGCCGGTCGTTGCACCAGCATCGAGGTGGCGGTTTCGGTGCTCAGCAAATTGCCATGCCAGGTCAGGAACAGCGTGTCCTCTGGTGACGCGGCGGCGGCACGCGCGGCCGCTTTGGTGCGGCCGAAATCGGCCTCGCGTAAACTGAGCGCGGCCAGCGAAGCGGCGACGCCATCGGCGGCGCGCAAGGTCGCCAGCGGCACGCGGCGATGCGCGTCGAAGCTGGCCTGCACAAACGCTTCCAGACTGTACAAGGTGGGTTTCGCGCCCAGCCGCGCGGCGCCGCGGAACGTGCCTTCGGGCGACACGCCGATGCGGGCGGCAATTTCGGGCAGCAGCGGATGCGTCGGGATCGACGCCAGCGGGTTCGGCACATCATATTCGGCAATGGACGCGGTTTCGGGCGTAAGGCCGCAGCGGGCCGACAGCAGGCGCGCGAGGTCAAGCAAGACGCGCATGCGCGGATGTGCCGCATCGAACATGAAACAGCCGGATCTGTGCCAGGCGTCGAACAAAGGTGCAAGGTCGTAGCCATAGAAGCTGAAAGCTTGCAGCAGGCGGGCGCGCTGCCTGGCGAACGCGGCGAAATAGCCGAGGCGGGAGAACACAAGGCTATTGTACAGATCAAGCGTTTCCTGGACGCTGAGGCCGGCGAGATAGGCGGCGGTGGCGAGGCGCGAATGGGTGGCGCCGGTGGGGCCGGCGACGCGCGCGCTGTCGAGCATTATCTGAATGCCGTCCGGGTGGAACCCGCCGAAACGGAACGGCGGCAACAGATGCAGCTTCCGGTGCGCGGCCCGCAGCGCGGCGGTGCTCAGCGGGCCGAACGATGCGGGCGCGTCATAAGTAATAATGTGGTCGGCTTCGGCCAGTGCCGCGTGGGCGCGGCCGCGCGCATGGTCGTTGGTCGCGATCTGCGTCAGGTCGAAATCATGCACGGTGGCGGCGGGGTGCAGGGCGCGGAACGCAGCGGCGAGGCCGGTGTGGATATGGTCGGCCAGGATCAGCAGCGTGGTCATGCGCGGGCGGCCTGCAGGGTCAGCAGGATGCGCAGCGCGTCCGGGTCGACGCGGAGCAGGCCGTTTTCGACCGGGCAGGGCAGGACCGCGTGGACCAGGTTCAGTTGGTCCGACAACCGGCTGTAGCGCGGGCGCCAGGCGCTATCCGGCGTGAGTTCGATGACGAAGGTGTCCTCCGCGCAGAAGATCAGGTTGTCCAGGGCGGGACCGTGGGCGGCGATGATGGCCGTGGCGGCGGCGAAGGCAGCCGGCGTGGGGGGGTCGCAGATTTCGAAGCCGGTGGGCACCGCGAGCGGCGCGAGGCTCGCGGGGATGAACGCACGGGTAGGTTTGACGGCGGGCAGGGTTTTCAGGGCGCGGGGACGGATGCTGCGCAGCGCGGCGGCGGGCAGATCGCCCGTCAGGCGGAACAAGGTTTCGATGCGGCAGAGCGCCGGCGGCGTGATGCCGGGCGCACCGGGGAACGCGAACAGAGCCGGGTCCGGCGGGAGCGTGATGGGCAGCAGTTCGCCGGAGGACAGCAAAGCGTGGGGGCCGGAGAACGAAGGCGGATTGGTGAGGACGGCTTCGGTGACGAACAGGTCGTCGGCTTCGCGGGCGGCGCCGGGTGGCAGCTTGGTGGCGGGAAGTGGGGTGAGCAGGGCGCCGGTTTGGGTGAAAAGGGTGGTGCCGTTGAGCAGATAGACGTCGTCGTGCCGGTGGATGTGGGCGGTGAGTGTTTGGGCGCTGGTGAGAACAGGTTCGGTGGCGGCGGTGTAGAACCAGTCGCGGGTGGATGCATGGGCGGTGAGCGGCAGGAAGCGGGGCTCGGGGCTACCGGTCACGGTGATGGTTTCCGGGGCGAGGGTCGCGGGGCGGACGTGCAGTTCCGGTTCCGGCGCAGCCGGGAGCGGGGTGACGGCCAGGGTGACGAGCGGTGTCTCGGTGAGGGTGAGCGTTTGCGCGCCGATGCGGAGTTGGAAACCGGGGTGGAGGGTGGCGGGGGGGTAGTCGGTATCGTCGTGGCGATGGGGGCTGGTGAGCAGGATGCGCAGCAGCGCGATGTCCTGCTCGGAGAGCGGCAGCAAGGCGTGGGTTTCGGTGGGGTCGGCGGTTTCGAAGGTGGGGTATGGGGACTCTGGGGCGGCGACGAAGATTTTGCCGGCACGGGTGAGGTGGATGGTGGCCGGGTGTGGGCCTGGTTGGATTTCGATGGCGCCGGGGAGCGGGGTGCCTGGGGTGTAGGTGAAGTCGCGGGCGGCCGGGCGGGCGGGGGCCAGTGGGGAATGGATCAGGCGGTTTTGCGAGTGCTCCACGCGGAGGATGGTGCCGTACCAGGTGAGAAGCAGCATGGCCGGGCGTGTAGTGGATTGGGTCCCATGGCGAAAGTCGCCTTAAAGAAATGGGGTCTGGGGACTTGTCCGTCGGGCGTCAGCACGCCTACGCGTGACGGGGTCCAGGGGCATAGCCACTGGCCTTACTTCCTTTCTGGAGTGTCCCGTGCCCGCGATAACCGACATTACCGCAAGAGAAATCCTGGATAGCCGCGGCAACCCGACGGTCGAGGTCGATGTGCTGCTCGAGAGCGGTGGAACAGGCCGGGCGGCGGTGCCGAGCGGCGCGTCGACCGGGGCGCATGAGGCGGTGGAGCTGCGCGACGGCGACAAGGCGCGGTACGGCGGCCGTGGCGTGCAGCAGGCGGTGCAGAATGTCGAGGGCGAGATTTTCGAGGCCATCGGCGGGATGGACGCAACGCAGCAGGTGCTGATCGACGAGACCCTGCTCGATCTGGACGGCACGGCGAACAAAAGCCGGCTCGGGGCGAACGCGATGCTGGCGGTGTCGCTGGCGGTGGCGAAGGCGGCGGCGGATCATTTGGGCTTGCCGCTGTACCGGTATGTCGGCGGGGTGTTCGCGCGCGTGCTGCCGGTGCCGATGATGAATATCGTCAATGGCGGCAAGCATGCCGATAATCCGATCGATATCCAGGAATTCATGATCCAGCCGGTGGCGGCGGGTTCCATTGCGGACGCGGTGCGGGTGGGCGCGGAGATTTTCGCGGCGCTGAAGAAGGGCCTGCATGATGCGGGGCATAATACGAATGTGGGGGATGAGGGCGGGTTCGCGCCGGGGCTGAAGAGTGCCGACGAGGCGCTCGGGTTCATTGCCAAGGCGTGCGAGAAGGCCGGCTACCGGCCGGGCGAGGATGTGACGTTCGCGCTGGATTGCGCGGCGAGCGAGTTTTTCGTCGACGGGGTTTATGACCTGGCCGGCGAGGGGCAGAAATTCGATGCGGCCGGCATGGTGGGATACCTGGAAGGGCTGGTGAAGCGCTATCCGATTGTTTCGATCGAGGATGGGTGTGCCGAAGATGATTGGGCAGGGTGGAAATTGCTGACCGAGCGGCTGGGCGGGCGCGTGCAGCTGGTGGGGGACGATATTTTCGTGACGAACCCGGAGCGGCTGCGCCGTGGCATCGAGCAGGGGGTGGGCAATGCGATTCTGGTGAAAGTGAACCAGATCGGCACGTTGTCGGAGACGCTGGAGGCGGTCGAGATCGCGCACAAGGCCGGATACAAAGCGGTAATGAGCCATCGCAGCGGCGAGACCGAGGATTCGACGATCGCCGACCTGGCGGTGGCGACAAATTGCGGCCAGATCAAGACCGGGTCGCTGTCCAGAAGCGATCGGACGGCGAAATATAACCAGTTGATCCGGATCGAGGCGGAATTGGGGCGGACGGGCATGTACGCGGGGCGGACAATTCTTAAATAGCAAAGAGGTGCCCGGGATTGCATCCGGGTTACGGTCATTCGCATGAATGAGGGGCGGGCGCCGGAGGAGCGGGTAGCAGTGGCGGCACTGCTGAGCGGCGCGGGCGCATTTCTCGATGCGTTCACCTGGCTCGCGCATGGCAGCGTGTTCGCCAATGCGCAGACCGGCAACGTGGTGCTGCTCGGGCTGTTCGCGGCCGAGCGGAAATGGCCGCAGGCGATCGCGCACGTGCCGCCGATTGCCGCATTCTTTTGCGGCGTGTTCCTGGCGCAGGCGCTGCGGGTCGGGGCCGGGCACCGCGCGGCGCGGGTGAGCCTGGCGGTGGAAATCCTGCTGCTGGGTGCGGTGGCGGCGCTGCCGCGCGGGTTTGCCGACTGGCCGATTGTGGTCGGCATCGCGTTCGTCGCCGCGTTCCAGAGTTCGAGTTTTCAGAAGGTCGAAGGCGCCGGGTACAGCTCGGTGATGACGACCGGGAATTTGCGGCGCGCGGCGGAGGCGCTGTTTGCCGGCGTCACCGGGCGCGGGGAGGACGGCGCACTTCGGCTGGCGGCCGTGTTCGGCACGGTGTGCGTGACGTTCGCGCTGGGCGCGGCGCTGGGGGCGTTCTGCACGGCCTGGTTCGGGAATTTGGCCGTGCTGGTGCCGATGGGGTTGTTGCTGGGGGCGATGGTGCTGGTGTGGGCGTGAGGCAGATTCTGTTTTGAAGATAGAACATATTTTTTCTGGCGAAGGGGGCGGCCTGAAGCCCACCCTACGGCCCTCATGCCATGAGTCGTTCATGCGACGGGATTTCAGGCAGCGCAGATGTTGTGGCCTGCAAAGAAGCCCAGCCTACGGCTTCTCATCGGGGAGACAAAGTAATGCCTGCGCTACCGCCGCCGACCCACGATCAATCTAGAAAACGACATTCGCCACGTTTTGTTAACGGATTGACAATATGTTTTGATGTTGGGAGTGACGAACCTTGCCTCGCCGCGGTGGGTATTTTCGCGGTTTAGGCCATTCATCTGGCGCGGGGAAGCCGAGGTGGGTGAGCGCCGTTGTGTGCCGAGGGGCGGAGAAGAAAGCCGCCCTGCGAGGATATGTATCAACGCATCCGGTCTGTAGGTTGGTGAGGTATAGGGTCCAGGGGTGCGCTCCTGGGCTTTTTTGTATGGGGTTCGGATGAAGAAAGTTGCGTTGCTGCTGGTGGCGCTGGCGCGGTGCGCGCCGGTGGATGCGTTGAATGCGACCGTGCCGACCACGGGGCTGATGGTCACGCGGGACGTGGCGTTTGGGCCGCGGGCGGATCAGAAGTTGGACATATACCGGCCGGTGGGGGCCGCCGGGCTGCCGCTGATCGTGTTCTACTATGGCGGCGGCTGGCATAGCGGCAATCGCGGCATGTACCTGTTCGCGGCGGCGAGCCTGGCGCGGACCGGGGCGGTGGTGCTGGTGCCGGATTACCGGCTCTACCCGGCGGTGAGTTTTCCCGACTTCCTGAAGGATTGCGCGGCGGCGGCGGCGTGGGCGCAGGCGCGGCAGGTGTCGCTCGGCGGTGGCGGCGGCTTCTTCCTGATGGGGCATTCGGCCGGCGCTTATAACGCCGTCATGCTGGGGCTGGACCGTGACTACCTGACCGCGGCGGGGGCGGACCCGGCCGGGATCAGCGGCGTGATCGGGCTGGCGGGGCCGTATGATTTCGTGCCGACGCCGGATGTGGCGGGGACTTTCCCGCAGGCCGGACCGGTGACGCAGCCGGTGACTTATGTGCGGGCCGATGCGCCGCCGCTGCTGCTGCTGTCGGGCAGCGCCGATACCACGGTAAAGCCGCGCAATAGCGAGACGCTCGCGGCGCGGGAGACCGCGGCCGGCGGCCAGGCGGAACTCAGGATTTACCCCGGGATTGGACATGTCGGGCTGGTGACGGCACTGGCCCCGGTGTTCGGGTGGCGTGCCCCGGTGTTACGGGATGTAACTTCGTTTGTCCGTGCCCACTCTCCTGTGCCAGCGCATGGGCGGGTCTGAGAGAAAGTAAGGAAGAATGTTCTTTTTTGAAAAAAAGAACCAAAAATCTTTTGCTCTTTTGCATGCGCGCAGGGTGCCGCAGTGATGCGTCCCGTGGTGCGAGGGCAAGAGCAAAGGCTTTTTGCTTCTCTCTTTCAAAAAAGAAGACCTTCCTTCCTCCTGCCGTCCGTGGTCGCATTTTGCTCCAGGCGGCGGTTGCTGGTCGTATTCCTGGCAGCGGTTTTGGCGGCGGGAAGCCTGTGGGCGACACAGGCGTGGCTAGGCGTCACCACGGACACCGGCGGGATGTTCGCGTCCAGCCTGGCGTGGAAGCAACGCAGCGACGTGCTGGCAAGGCTGTTTCCGCAGAATGACGACCTGATCGTCGCGGTGGTGGATGCGCGCACGCCGGAGCAGGCGGACGACGCGGCGGCGGCGCTGGCGGCCAGGATTGCGCCCGACACCGGGCATTTCCGGTCGGTACGGCGCCCGGACGCGCTGCCCTATTTGCGGCGCAATGCGTTCCTGCTGGTGGACCAGGCGACATTGCAGTCGGTGCTGGACAGCACCGTCGATGCGCAGCCATTTCTCGGCCAACTGGTCGCGGACCCGAGCCTGCGCGGGCTGGCGGCGGCGTTGGGGCTGGTGGTGCAGGGCATCGAGCACGGGCAGTCGCCGGGCGGGATCGCGCCGGCGATGCGCACGTTCGATGCAAGCCTTTCAGCGGCGGCCGCTGGCAAGCCGGCCGCGCTGTCCTGGCAGACGCTGCTGGGGGGGAAGCTGTCGGCGCAGGCGGGGCGGTTCCGGTTCGTGCTGATCCGGCCGCGGCTGGATTATGGCGCGCTGCAGCCCGGCGGCGTGGCGTCGCGGATCGTGCGGCAGGCGGCGGATGCGATCCCGGACGTGCGGTCCGGTGCGGCCCGGATCCGGCTGACCGGCTCGGTGGTGCTGGATGACGAGGAATTCGCGTCGGTCGCCGAGGGGGCGGTGGTCGGGCTGATCGGCAGCCTGCTGCTGGTGACGCTCTGGCTGTATCTGGCGGTGCGGTCGTGGCGGCTGATGCTGCCGATTCTGGCCACGCTGGTGCTGGGGCTGCTGCTGACGACCGGGTTCGCGGCGGTGGCGATCGGGACGTTGAATTTAATTTCGGTGGCGTTCGCCATTTTGTTCGTCGGCATTGCGGTGGATTTCGCCATTCAGTTCAGCGTGCGCTTGCGCGAGCGGATGCGCGTGTATCCGGACATGGTGGATGCGCTGCGCGAGACCGGGCGGCGCAGCGGGGCACAGATATTGGTGGCGGCGCTCGCGACGGCGGCCGGGTTCCTGGCGTTCACGCCGACCAAGTTCGTGGGCGTCGCGCAGCTGGGGATTATCGCCGGCGGCGGCATGCTGATCGCGTTCGCGTGCACGCTGACCTTCCTGCCGGCGATGCTGACTTTGTGCCGGCCGCGTGCCGAAACGCGGGAGGTGGGGTTTGCCGCATTGCGGCCGCTGGATGGCGTGGCGGTGCGGCAGCGTTTTGCGATCATGGCGGTTTTCGTCGCGCTTTCGGTGGCCGGCGGCGTGCTGGGGGCCGGCATCAAATTCGATGGCGATCCGTTGCACACCAAGGACGCGCATAGCGAGGCAATGCGGACGTTGCATGATCTGATGCAGGATCCGGTGACCAATCCCTATACGATCGAGGCGCTGCTGCCGTCGCTGGCGGCGGCGGAGCAGGCGGGCGCGAAGCTGGCGCGCCTGCCATTGAGCCAGGACGTGCTGACGCTGAACAGTTTTTTGCCGGACCACCAGACCGAGAAATTGGCGGCGATTGCCGATGCGGCGGGCGTGCTGGATGTGACGTTGGCGCCGCCGGCACAGGTGCCGCCGGTGACGGTGGCCGGCTTGCGGGACGCGGCGCGGACGCTGGCGGGGCAGATCGATGCGGTGGGCGGGAAGCTGGCCACGGATGATCCGTTGCGCGGAATCGGGCGGGATTTCGCGGTGCTGGCGGCAGCACCCGATGCGCGGCTGCTCGCGGCCAATGAGGCGCTGACACGGTATTTGCCGTCGCAATTGCAGGCGCTGCGGGACGCGCTGGCCGCGAAGAAGGTGACGCTGGCGGATATACCTGCTGAGCTCGCGCGCGATTGGGTGCTGCCGGATGGGCGGGCGCGGTTGCAGGTGCTGCCGAAAGCCGCGGTGGTAGACGGGCATGCGCTGCGGCGGTGGGTGAAGGCGGCGCTGAAAGTGGTGCCGGAGTCCGCCGGGTCCGCCGTGTGGATCTTGAAAAGCGCGGATACGATTACGAGTGCGTTTCAAATTGCCGCGTATAGCGCGGTGGCGGCGATTGCGGTGATTTTGGCGCTGGCGCTGCGGCGCGCGGTGGATGTGGCGCTGGTGATGACGCCGCTGGCGATTTCCGCGTTGTTGACGGCTTTGGTGCTTCGGCTGTCCGGGCAGAGCTTGAATTTCGCCAATATCATTGCGTTGCCATTGCTGCTGGGCGTGGGCGTGTCGTTCAATATTTATTTCGTGATGAATTGGCGCAGCGGGGCGAACCGGTTCATCAGTTCGGCGACGGCGCGCGCGGTGATGTTTTCGGCTTTGACGACGAGCACGGCGTTCGGGTCGCTGGCGTTGTCGCGGCATCCGGGGACGGCGAGCATGGGGGATTTGTTGCTGATGAGTTTGGGCTGCACGGTGGTGACGACGCTGGTGTTCGTGCCGGCGATGCTGGCGGTGGTGCCGCGGTTGCATGTGGTGCTGGGGGGGCGGGCGTTAGTCGCGGGGGAGTAAGGAAGGACTTGTTCTTTTTTGAAAAAAAGAACCAAAAAACTTTTGCTACGTGGCGTATGTGGCCCATTTCGACGTGTGCGCCGTGCGCGAACGAGCAAAAGTTTTTTGCTTCTTTTTTTCAAAAAAGAAGTCTTTCTTCCTTTTGTTTTTTGGCTGGACCAATCTAAGGTTGTGCTGGTATCGCAGGCGTGGATGCCGAATGCTAGGTCAGTCAATATGAAGGTGCATTGATTGCCACGTGAGACTGATTGTTACGGCACCCACACGGACAGGGCGGCCAAGTGAGCCGGTTCAGGCGTGTCGTCGGGGCGGTAGGTCTTGCCACACCCACCCTTGTCGCCATCGGGGCGGGCGCGTACTTGTACACGCTCACCCACCAGGTCATCCATTATGAAAAAATCGGGGCCGGCGACGTCGTCGAGCCGCACACGCGGTATGTCGAAATCTCCGCGATCGCGCATCCCAATTTGCAGGTGGTTCACCATTATGGTCGCGGCAACGAAGATACCGAGTATTTTGTTCCGCTTGCGCCGCCGCACTGGGACCGACGCACGCCCATCATCTATTTCTGGCACACCGACCGGGACTACAGCACGCCGGGTCGCGAGACCCGGGCAGATGACGATAGTGCATTCGCGGTCGTGGAAAGCGGCGCGCTCGTAAGGCGCGTAGGCATGGCCGATAGTTTCAGGCGGAAGGGCGTGACGCTGGCAGCGTTTCCGGCTGTGCTGGATACCGATCCATTTAGGGACAAGGCGCCCCTCATCATATTGCTGATACTCGACAGCGTTCCCCTCATCATCAGCTGGGCCATGATGCTGTCCGGCTATCTCGGCATGCGAAAGCGACGCAAGGCGCAGGCTGGCTGAATCAGCGGACTCGGGAAACATTGGGGCGGGGCCGGCGTTAGGTTCCTGGAAGACCGCATGAAGCGGCGCACACGGAGTTCAAACATGCTGAAACAAATGGTTTTTTCGGGCGCTTTAATGGTGAGTGGCGCGGCGCTCGCGCAGGCTCCGGCGTCGCCGGGCGGCGTCGCGCCGCCATTCACCACCCAGCCTGGGGCGCAGGCGCCGTCGGGCCGCCCGACCGCTGGTGCCGTGCCGCAGCCGAACACCACCGGCGCGGAGCCCGCACTGACGGCGCCGTCGCAGGTGTCGGCGATGGACAAGCAGTTCGTGACAACGCTGGCCTCAGCCAACCAGGGGGAAATCCAGGCGGCGAAGCTGGCGCAGGACAAGGCGAGCAGCCAGCATGTGAAGGATGTCGCGCAGACGATGATCACGGATCACACGGAAGCGGGGTCGAAGCTGACGGCGCTGGCGCAGCAGAAAGGGCTTGCGGTGTCGGATACGCTGTTGCCGGCGGATCAGAAGGAGGTCGACAAATTCGCCAAATTAAGTGGCAAGCGGTTCGATCGCACATATGTGCGCATGGAGATCAAGGATCATCAGAAGGTGATCGCGTTGCTAAAAACCGAGGCTGCACAAGGCAAGGATGCTGACGTGCGGGCGCTCGCGCAATCGCTGCTCCCGACGATCCAGAAGCATCTGGAGATGTTCGAGGACAAGGGAAACAGTTAGACGTTGGGCATTGGGTCGTTGGCGCCACGCTTATCCTCCCGCCGGCGCGCGTCACGCGTATGCGTGCTTCGCAAGACATGCCCCTCCCTGTCGCAGCTTAAGGAGGTCGAGAGCCCGTAAGGGCGAGCGAGGGGTTTTGCATCGGTCAATCTCCGGCGCGGTCGGTGTGATACCGGTCCGCGTTGAGATTGACCTTTCGAAAAATCAGCAGGCGTAGCTCCCCGCCTTCCTTGATGAGCCAAATTCAAAGCCGCTTGGTATTAAGCTCATTTTTGATAGGCGCCGATGGAAATGCCGCCCGGCCCGACGCGTGGGTTGCCAATGATGTCAGCGGCGCCGACGACGGACCTGGAAAGCACGAGGCCGGCGTTCCGGGCTGGTGATGCGGCGGCGATATCGAGATCGTGCTTCGTCGCGCTCTGGAACTGCGGGTTGGCGAACATGGATTTAGCATCCTGCCCGCTTTTGGCGAGGTACGAAGCATACCCGCTGTAGGATTTGCCGTCCCACAGGAATTGCGCGTCGGCGGCGCCGCCGCCGAAGAAATAGAGATTATGGTTCAGCGCCGCCGGTTTGGCTTCCGTGCTGGTGTAGTTGTTCACCAGCAAACCCTGGGCACCGGCATAGACGATGTTGTTTTCGAAGATATTGTTGGTGGCATAATACTGGATCTGGAATTCGCCGCTGCCGGTGGATTTGCTGTCGTTGGCGAACAGCGTGTTATTGACCATGGTGCAATGGGCGGTGCCGCCCTCGGTGGCCGCATAGCCGCCGATGGAGATGCCGTTCGCATTGTTGTCGTAGACGATGTTGTTTCGGGCGGTGACGTAGCTGGCGACGTGGCCCTTATGTTCGCTGGCGAGCTCGATGCCGAGATCGGCATTGTGTACGACATTCTGTTCGATGGTGATTTTTGTGCCGCCATCGACATAGATTCCGTCCGCGGCATATTGGTTGCCATAGTCTGGATTACCGTAGGATGTGATGTTGTAAATGAGGTTGCCGCGGATCTCACCGTTGCGGGCCTGGTCGTAGGTCTGCACCGGCGACACCTTTTCGAAGCCGATGGCGCCGATGGCGATATTGTCGTCGTCATGGATCAGGTTGCCGGTGATGGCGAAACCATCGACATTGCCGTCGACGGAGAGGGTTTCGCTGCACCCGGTCTTGAGA
>Ga0116228_10000684_pt1 | contig 26436 bp, 23 predicted proteins | sample S1TSphfallax_2_FD_89694 | JGI IMG/M metagenome (GOLD analysis project Ga0116228, IMG submission 89694) | Host-associated microbial communities from peat moss isolated from Minnesota, USA - S1T2_Fc - Sphagnum fallax MG | ecosystem: Host-associated > Plants > Peat moss > Unclassified | place...
CTAGGCTCCCAACTCGACCCTCTACCCCTTTCTAGAGTTGGAAGCCGGGAGCGCCTTCCGAGTCCCTCTTTCCGCAACTACACTTTGGTGAACCCTCAAGTGGGTTCACCCTGGGACTTGGGAATGCGTCAAAAGTGTTGCAAGTAGATTAATGTATTGCATGATTTGCACAAAACTTGCATATTCAATGAAAGTAGTATCACGAATTCTTATAGATCTAGGTGAAGCTCATTAGAAAGATGTCAAAAGGATTTTCAAGATCTTTAGATACTTTAAAAGCACAACAATGTTAGAATTATTTTATGATAGAAAGAATCCAAATTTGTGGGATTTACATATATGTTGATTGGGTAGGGGATTTTGTTAAGTAATCAACATGAAATCATTTTTCACTTTTGCAAATGGAGATGTGTCCTAATCAAGCAAGAAACAAACTTCCACAACAATTTCATCAATAAAAATAGAATAGGTCTCTCACTTTGCAAACTAAATAAGTTATTTGGTGAAGGCAATTACTTGGAGACTTGGGATATGTGTAATCAGTTGCAACACCTTTGTAAATTGTGATAATCGAAGTGCCACAACAATAAGTCAAAACCTATATATCACTTAAGGAGAAAGCACATAAAAATGCAACATCACTACATATAAGAAAGATTGGTAAAAGAGAAATAAGTGTGATTCATTATACTATCGACAATAGCATAGTTGAAATTACGACCAAAAGTTTGCCGAAGTTTTAACATGTCAAGTTCACAATTGAACTTGAAATTAATCTAGATGATGGTTCAAAACCACTGAAGTAGGAGAATGGGTGTAGAGTTTAATAGGGTAATATGTTGTTAAAAGTTACTAGATTAGTCGCACATGCAATGATAACATGAGAAAACCTTAAAACCCTAAAACCAACGCAAATCCATGCATTACACATGGGGACAATCCTTAAGTCCCACTAGTTGCTGATCTGGCCATTAAAAAACCACACCCTAACTAAACATTTGTCAATAATCTACAGAAGTCAATAATGTTGTCAGGTGCAACTACATGGAGCACTCACTGGGCTGCTAAATGGCACTATTCCAAAAATGCCGACTCTAAAGACCACCTAAGTGACATGTATATGATGTACTTTCCCCTGATCCTGAAGTGTCCATGCTGTCACCCTGGAGCTATCACAAGTACAGATGACATTGTAACCTCAATTTAGATACAATTGCAGTTTGTAAAGCTGCTGTCAGAGAGGGGGACTCTGCAATCCCTTGATTGCAACCACAAATAACACCTTTGCAATCAGAAGACCAGACCGAGCAAGAATGATGGAAGATTTGAAAAGGCTGATACTCCTCCCAAAAACAGAGCTGCAGATGAAGTATCGAAAACACATCATCAGCTGTGTATTGGTAGGTTTATGAACATCATTGAAGAGAACAACAAACATGACAAGAATGAGAACATTTAATAACTTTTTTTAGTGTCATTCACAAAGTAGCAGAAGAACGTGAAGGGCAGTGACTAGCTGCCATTACTCCCAAAGACTTATCAGCTTCTAATTGGATTTAGAAAAGCAGTTACTAATCTGCTCAAAACTGTGGGCAAGCAATTAGACACATATCTGTGTCGTGAGTTTCTGTCACATTTCTGAAACCAATGGCAAGGCTCAGTAATGATGTTGGCTAGCATTGAAGAGGTATACCTAACAAAAATTTCAAAACTGTGGGCAAGCAATTAGACACATATCTGTGTCATGAGTTTCTGTCACATTTCTGAAACCAATGGCAAGACTCAGTAATGACATTGGCTAGCATTCAAGAGGTATGACTAACAAAAATTTCAATAGATCAAGCTGCAACTAGCATGTGAGGGGAAGGTTCATTTCAAGTTTAGCTTGCCTGGGTACAAGCAAAAACCTAAGCACAAGACATACAGGGGAAAGTAGAAATCAGATTTGGTCCAAAGAAGGGGCCTGACCTGCAATTGCAGAAGAAAAATATATCAAGAAACCACACCAATGACCACAGCAAGGATAATAATTGGAACTATCCCTCTCCACAGAACAAGCTTGTTTGGTGAACCCTGGGATACATTTTGTCCAAAAACTACTGATGATGTCACTGAGGTGAAGGTAACTTGTGCAACTTGCTGAGACATAACAGGACTTGGTACTTCAAGGGTTGTTCGAGATTTCACATTTCCTGCAGTGTGTCGGGCATTTTCTGACATTGCTGATGATTGCAAGCCTACGAGTGATGCTTCCCAAGGAAGAATGTCATGATCTGTTGTGGGAAGAACATGTGCTTCCTTCAGAGATTCGAAGTACCTTTTCTCTTCTCCTTGGTACACAAAACCAAGGTGCCATGTCAGTGATTCGCATGGAATTGCTTGCTCCCCCATTGCATGCACAGCTGCATCTGCTATCAATGGTCTTACATCTCTTACTTGTGAACCAAACCCCCCAACCTGCCAAGAAATATGACAAAAAGAAGAGTAGGCAACATATCAACAAGACTGCAGATAAGAATGCAGAAGAACACTTCAAGAGTAGGCATTGTGTCAATTGCAGCAAAGCCAAAACTAACAAGAGAAGAAGTTTGCAGTCATAACCTCATGACTGTCACTCACAAAGTAAGAGACCATCACTTTCACCATGAATAGCAGTGACTAGCTGCTATGACTCCCCACTGACTCCATCAACTTCCAACAGTGGATGCAGATAAGTACAAAATATTCCAACAGTGGATGCAGATAAGTACAAAATATCTGCACAAAATTTTGGCCAAACAAGTAGACAGCATGTGAACTGAGTTTGTGTTGCATTTCCAGAAGCAATGGGAAGACTCCTGACTCAACAGGGACATAGCACCAAAAAGGGTACACTACAACCAGCTGTAAAACCCAAAGACACCATCAAATCCTAACAATGTTGTGGAGAAAATGTGTCAAATGTCATGCAGTAGCACATCTCAATTGATGCCCTTGCAAGAACAAAGTGATGTACCTTTCAAGGTGAAAAGACCAGACTGCCCAAAATGGAGAAGTTCCAAACTTAAAAGTGGCACCATTGTGGTTCAAGAGTTCACAATTTGACTTACTTAGAATGAGGCATCTTGAATTTACCTACTCTTGAGAGAAAAACATTTGAACAAGTCAATGAAAATCATCACAAAATCCTATTCTAACAGCAATTCATGGGATTGGTCAATTACTGCAGTTGGATGGACAGCATTTGTCAAAAGTGCAACAAACAAATTTCGATCAGGATCTATCCACAGAGATGTCCCTGCAAACATCCAAACACCAGAATCCTGACCTCAATTTCAGGTTATCAGCACCAACCTGTCCATGGTCCATTTCATCCATCAATCTGACCGTGGCCCATCCTGTGCAACAAGCAACATGCCTATTCCCAATACAAGTCAAAGCCATAAGCCATACACCCAGAGCAGTGTCAGCATCCAATATCACCCATTTGATGATACAATCAATCAGGTGGAAATAGAAATGAACACCTGTGAATCCAGTGTGCCCAAAAGTGCGAGGGCCCAAATATTTTCCTGCAGATGTGTACCCATCTACAGACCGCCGCACTGCTACATCCCACCTGATATCCAACTTTTCAATAAAAAATTAGGTTTGCATCAGGATGATCATAACCATACCTCCCTGCAATAGCACTAGTTTCTGCTTGTGCCTAGGAAATGGTCAGCATAAAAACACATTTTGAAGCACATTGCCCAGTTTTATTATGCATACCCCATGGATTTATGTACATTGATCATTTCAAGCGATAAAGGACACTGTTGAAAGCAGAGGGCCTATTGAGAATCTGATTCTGCAGCTGACATAAAGATATTTTTTGTCCAGTTTCAGGTCTTGACAGAGTGCATGGATGCACAGATAATCATCTGTTTGGAGTATAAACCAAGAATCCAAGCTAAAATTCATGCAAAAGCTCTATTAACTTAAGAAGGGATATTACCCAAGAGCAAATGGACGAGGATTGGTGAGAGTCCTGAGGCCTGGCGTAGTGAACAAGCACACAGTTGTTTCCTTGAAAAGGCGACAATTAGTAGCCTGGTCCATGCCTCCTGCCAGCATCATCTGTGCAAACTGTAGACCCATGACTCCACATTATTACCAATCATCACCAGGACATTTCTGCACAAGTCAAACTGGCTCTGGAGATGTTAAAACTCCACAGGTCAAATAGTTGACTTTCCATGAACAACTCAAATTGCAGTCATGCACAAAAATTTGTCACCTAGGATATGGGCAAGGACATATGAGGGTACCCGGCAGACATCCATTATAGTAGAAAAGAGTCCAGCATGACCCGCCACCCCACCAAGCACAAAAGCGGTTGGATCATGCACTGCACACCCATACCTCCCACTGACAATTTCAGTAAAAATAATATCAGCTGAATCAATTGATTTTGTTTCACAGTACTTATAGTTCAAGACATATTATACATTTAATTCTGCAGCTCCACTACAATCCAAAGACTAGGCATGGAGCAATTCATTGAATGGACAAAGTAGATTTGAAAGGATTGTAACAAATCCAAACCTTCACCCCAGAGCAGCCGATTCCTGTGCATCTGGTCAACTTCCGTGGGCACAATCATTGGATTGAAATCAGTGGTGTCAACTGGCCTAAAACTGGTATGGCGCATTCCAAGCTGTCCAGTAGAAGTCCCCACAGTTCTGATTCAATTTTGAATATGCAGAAGATTGATACAAAGACTGGAGATCAAGCTCTGAAACAAATCTTGCAAGCTCATATACAGACATTTTTCATGTGCTAATAAGGAGCATGCTCACACAAGATATACAACTCAAGAAGATTGCATACAGGTTCAAAAATCTCCTTGCTTGCAAACACATCAAGGGGCATGCCAGTGATGCGCTCCACAATAAGACCCAAAACAATCATGGAGAGATCACTGTAGTGTGCCATTCCCCCTCCATACCACACCTTGTCCTTCATGATGTAGTCCAATACCTGTGCCAGTGTTCACTTGCAGGACCTCACCCTATCACACTCATGCAAAGGATGACAAATAATATGTGTAATTTTTTGCAAGGCAACAGGACTGATAAATCTGGCTCAGGTCTGCTTTTAAGTTATTATCTATGGCACACCAAGATAGGAAGGTGACAACCTTAAAGCAGTGCCCTTTCCTCTACTGCGGCCTACAGCTTGCGAATAAAAACTCTTGACACAATGCATTGCTTGAAATGTTCCAAATCAATCTATCAAGGAACTGTAGCTGCACTATTACCTCTTCCCGCTTTGTCAGTCCCATATCAAAGAAAGGATAAAATTCATGAAGCCCTGCAGTGTGTGTCAGAAGCTGACGCACAGTTATAATTTCTTTTCCATTGTTTCCAAATTCTGGTAGATACTTGCAGGCAACCTGCTCCAATGCTGTGCCAACAGAACCCCTCTCAAAGGCCAGTCCATGTGCTAACAATAAGATTGAGCAATTCAGCGATGGTGTAGATGAGTACAAAGAAAACTTCAGGGACACAGTTAAGAGGGAAGCCAGAGCACCAAGAGAGACACATGACATGTTGCTTGAGATAGACAACAATAATGAACCTGTCCCAATCTCCACTGAGAAAAACTGCCAAAGAGGAACAAAAAGATAGAGATTTTACCAATTAGATCACGATCATACAAAACCATTACACAGGGTGTTGTGACCATTATCTGCATTCATACCAAATTCAAATCATGGTCAACAAACATACAAATTTTGGACATAAGAAGCCAGTCATCCAGCACAATTAGAATTTGACAAAGATTCTTTACAGTTTCATCTAAACCACTTCCACTGAGATATTAGCAACTTGGAAGAAAAGAATTCACTTCTTAATCACCTCCATTAGCACTTCTGAAGTATTCTCAATGAGGCTACAAACCATCTGCGAACTTGATACCTCCAGCGAAGTGCCAATACCATCACCCTAAGAAACTTCTTCCAGCTATTCAATAGATTGACGTGGTTGCTCCAGATAAACTTTAGATTCCAATTAAGCCAACAGATTCCTGATAAACCCTAAGTGTACTGGATACAGATTGTGCTTAAAAGCAAGGGAGTGAAAGATAATGTTAGGACCTTCGTAAGAGATGCCATATCCCAACCTGACTCCAGAGTGACTCCAATAGAAGATTCACTGAAAGCATACCCACAAGGAATGATCAGAACCAACATATGATGACAACATCTCATGCACCATTTACCTTTGTGATGGACAGAGACACTTGTCTTGTACTATGTATTACTTAGAAAATGAATAAGTCACATGGTACTGAAACCAGAGTGCAAACATCGATCTTCTAGACGTTCCTGAGAGCTTCATAAAGAGGAAGAGATTACATTTACAAAAAAAACTTACAATGTATATGTACCATAGGCTGCTGGCCATGTGCATGAACACAAATACAAACAAACATACTACATCAGTTTGTCAACTGTGTCTTAAAGAGACAAGAGGAGGAAAGATACCAGAATAAAGACTTCATGCATACAGTTAATGCTTCCAACTTACAGGTGATGCAAGAAGCAGACTGATCCAAAAGGGCAGATAGGCAACAGGTTAATTATCTGTTCGATGCACAAATTACAAGCTTTGCTTGCTTGCAATAACCCTTTTCAGCACCATTGCTGAACCTGACAAACTTCCATAATGGGGAGATGTGGAACATGCATGTATGTTGACAGGAGGCACACCTTGGTAGTAGCAGGGCACAGTACAAGAACCAAAAGCTACTGTGCCACCTGGAAAGGTCTGGTCCATAATAGCCTGCAAGCACAGAAAATTTCACATCATTCAGATATGCAGAAGACCAGTTACACATCTGTGAGATTGCAGAGTCAACAACACAATGAAGGTAACAAGCATGCCAATTCTGGCAAAAACCAAAATAAAATGAAAAAAATGACCATGGTTGTAAGCTTGTGAGTAGAAGACCGTCACCCTCACCATGAATGGCACTAACTATCTGCAATTACTCTCCACTGACTTTATGAGCTCTTGACAGTGGTTTTAGGTGAGTAACAGTGTTTTTTTTTCAATTTTTTGATGTCAAAACTTTTACGACTTTGCCACCAAAGTTAGAAAATTTAGTCGAAATTACACTAAAAAAACCAAAATTCCCAAAATTTCAGGTTGAAAAAAGCAAATTTTCACCCAGAAAAAAGAAACTGGTGAGTATATAATGGTCTGCTCAAAATTTCAGGTAAACAATTCTACAGAAATCTGCATGCTGAGTTTCTGTCACATTTCTGGATGAAATGAGAAGATTGAGCCTTGATGCCAGCACAGCTAATTTAAAAAGTTAACCAGTATCATCCAAGCTGTAACAAGCATGCAAGGCAAGCTTTTTTTCATTTTAACTTGCCCCTGTATAAGAAGCATCTAATCTCCTGGCATAGAGAGGCCAACATAGATGGTAGAGGTTGGGACCTCCTACAATCCAGATATCTTCTTTAGGTGTACCACAACTGCCTACTTGGATCCAGTAGATCCACTTCAGCCTCTTGGAAACATATCTATGAGATTGCACAGAAACTCCAAACACACATAGGGAAAACCAAAATAAACAGAAGAATGAGGGTGGTCATAACTTTGTGATTGTCACACACACAAGGTAACAGACCATCAGCTCGGAAAGCCTACTTTATACTGAAAGAAAAGTTGCATCTTGCAGCCTCGTCTCAAGTCCCAAATCTTGACCATCCTCACCAAACATACAGATATTCAACAGTACTGTTCCACAATTCCTGTCTTCTTCACACACTGAACGTCAATAGCAATGCGGGATGCATCCAAGATGACATTTTTCAGCTACTCTGCTTCAGAAAGCAAGTCGCCATTGCTTGAAAATCTCGGTAAGTGTCAACCAAGCTCAGGACAAAGCACTAGAAAATGCTAATAGATGTTATCATCTATCTGTCTCTGCATTATAAAGTGCAAGTAGTGTTTTAAATGGCAATGAAATGGCAGAATAAACTTCACTTGGAGATATCAAAGACGAACTGAGACCAAAAACGTAAGGAGCGAGTGCGAAGAAACACCTTATGCATAATCTCGCTGATGGTGGGAACCTCATCTATGGACGACAATAACCCTTCGCAACATCCCGCAACCTTTGCAGCCATTGTCTTCCTCCTACAGTTCCGAATATCAAGCGCACACCGTCGCGGACACGGTTGCGCACACAGGTCGCTGCCCAATGCAGCTTCTTCAACCAGGCCCGCGACACAGATCCTCTTCAGTGCGTCGGACCCAAAAACTCACATCCTTGTGACTTCCCAGCCTGCAAACGTTTCACGCGCCAAGAGGTTCAAAGTCGAACAACGACATCCATGCCAACACACACATCGAAATTCCCAAAGAAGACGACAAAATATGGAACGACAAAATTCCCAACTTCAACGCCGCCTTCAATCTCACAGAGCTTTAGGTTTCTCCCAAGAATGAACCTCTCTCCCCTCAAAAAGACTTCATTCACAGACCTTAACAATGACCATCCACACCTCCTCCCCCGCCCGCCTCCACAAGATAGAACATACGAAACCTGATGCAAAAGCAAACAGGTGCACCATTCACATCGCAGCCTTCTCTGCTGCAACTTCTATAATCGACTGCGTACACAATTGACAACCATTAGAAATGTCGCGTATCACAGAAGACGTGGCAATAGAAGAGGATTATTCTCGTGCAGATGCTATTGACGAAAATGAAGAAAAGGAAGTCCGATTCTCTCGTTCTCTCCCTCCCTCTCCTGCCAGTTTTCCTTCGCTGCAATACGGAGCGCACTCACCGGACTCGTACGCTCTTTTTCCTATCCAGCGTTCCGTTCGACAAGCTACAGAAACCCATTGGTCACTGGTTGAAAACAGTGTTGGGCGGTTCCCCCGGAGTCCCGGTTCTCGTTGTGATAATCGGAGGGTACTCGTGGTTGCGATCCAGACATGAGAACCGGCATACCCGGGTTTAGGCTCCCACGTTCCAACGCAGCAGGATTAGGGTTAGCATTAGGCAGCTAGGGTTTAGTGCTTTAGGTTTTAGTTTCGCATTTCTCTCAATGGTGCCAATGCCTCTTCACACCTCCCCAATGTGATGAAGGGCCGATAAGCACCTCTTTTTCCAGTCCCTCTAACCTCATACCCTCAAGCTACAGTTCTCGTACCTCTTGTTTAGTTTCCTTAGTTTGTGTTTCTGTTCTTCGTTTTGCCATTCATGTTATAATGTTGTTTCCTCATGTGTGTATTCTTGAGCTAGGTTTATAGTTTATAGAGGTGTAACGAAAAACAAAGGCATGCACAATGTGCCTAGTAGCTCAATTCATCATAGACAATTATGCGGATTCACTTTCCTTTGCACTAACACCATCAATGAAAATCTACAATAATTCTTACAGGCAACACAACACATCAAATGACAAAAGGGTTTCTAGGGGTCAAATCTATCTGAACTTTCTCTCTTGAACTTCAATTGGCCATGTTTTGTTTTTCTTACTCATTGCAGAACACTAAATCCCACATTAAGAACTTCTATCCCATTAACACATCACACAAATAAAAGAGACCAACAACACCCCATAATACCCTTGACAATTTCACTCTCGTGACTTTGTTGAATCTCGAAACTCAACAATTATCCACTGGTACAAACAACACCAACCTTGACATTTGTAGAAAGCACATCCCACATTTCATCTTGATACATAAGACTATTCATGAGTTTGACAAAAGAATTTCAATCTCACAAATGTCCAAATGCACAGATTTTGGACCTTTATGAATCCTAAAATTCCTTTGGAGCTCCCAATCTAAAGGGTACTCTCTCATGAGCAACCATCACCATGTCCACCCCAAACAAATACACAATTCAACACTAAAAAGCAAAGAACTAGAACGACCACTCATCAAAATCCCTATGTTTCTCATCATGCCCCTGGTCATCAACCCTAAATGAAATTACAAATGACAATTTTAGTTTTTAAAAACAATTGGCACAATGGAATCCACATTACTTCAACCAAAAAATCTGCCTTTAACTCATGCTAGCCACATTATATATTTCTCTAAAAACTTATCTTCTCTTCTTTGAAAACTTGTTAAAACCCCCTTGTTGCCCACTCGGTAACTCCTTCCTTATCTTTGTCATCAACTACTTGGCTTTCCTCCATCAAAGCTTTAGCGCAAAGCACTCCACACCACCAAAAATGCATCCAACACAAACATTACAACAAATCAAATGTCATTAAAAAATAAAACCCCACGATCCCCATTACTTGCAAACAAACAACAAAGTAAACAATAGACATAAAAGAAATATACTCCCATCATCTCACTATCAACCACCCAATAATTTATCATCTTCTGTTTTTTGCAATTGGCGACAATGTTCCACCTTTCTTAAGGTTTCATTCCATCGTCATCTATCATAAAGGGTTCTTCTTCCCCTAAACCCCTAAATTCTAAAAATTCTTCATTCACGTTTTCAAATTTTTTGAATTCTACAATAATGGTTTCAAGGCTTTTTTTGGCATGTGTTGAAAAATTCATTCATGTTATAATGTCATTTCTTTGTTCACCTATCAAACCACCTACAAGATGGGGCAATGATAGAAGCACAAAAAATAAACATTGTGGCAACATATTTTCAAACTCCTATGATCTTATATTGAAAACCTAAATGTTCATCATATATGGCTCAAAGGAGTAACAACAATTGGTTTTGATGACATCTCTCATCAATGATTAGTTTCTCAAGACCTTTAAGAATGATTTCCTTTTCCTTTTGGTTATAAAATGGAGAAACCCAAGCTTGAAGCTTTTACAACTCTTTCAACTAAAGGATGTCTAGCTTGATATTCGATGCCTACTTGATCTATTAGTGAAATAAATAAATAAATAAATAAATAAATGTGACCAATGTATTTTGAAAAACTTATGATGAACTTGTAGTCATAAAAACAATTGTGTGCATCACCAATATACTTTGAAAAAAGCTAATCAATGTTGAAATTGCATCACATATATAAAAGGTGTAGTTTTCAAATCTTTATTTACAACAATTTTTCAAAAAATTATTTCTTAGTTTAGGGTTTAAATTTACAAAAAAATGGAATGTTGGTACCAAAAGGAAAAACCTTGATGGTCATGGGTCCTAATATATTGGGTTATGAGTTCTACAAGTTAAAAAACATGAAATCTTATTTTTTTATGTTTTTTCCTCACAAGTTTGTTCCTAAAAATATTGACTATGAATAAGAATACCAAAACATGTTGTGTAAAGTCAATGAAGATGTCCACTGGTCTCCTTTGATTAATATTATATGTGCATGATTATAGTTTTTACATCTTTTTTAAGTGCATCTCAAAAAAGGTATTTTAAAACACATTAAACACAAGATAAAAACAACATAGCGCTAGTGAAAGTTGGTTAATGAGGTAATAATTAGTAGTTAGGTAGTAGTTAATAGTTGATTCGTTAGTTTACTAGTTTTGAATTTTGAATTTATTATTACTTGTTTAATTTAAATTTTGAATCATCTTTGCACTTCTTCATGTTTTGAATTTCTCACTTTTGTTTTGTTGTTTTGTACACGAAGGATTTATTGTAAAAAAAATTTGAATTTTCTTTTGAACTTGGTTGAATTGAAGTTTAATATTTTTTAAAACATGTTAATGCAAATTATTCTTGATAAAACAATAGCACATTATAAAATTTTATTAGATTAAAACATTATTTTCTACCATTTAGCAACCATCCCCAATATTGAATTCAAGGAAGAAATTGTGTGAAATTGTAATTATAATGTGTTTTTGTTTCCTTTTGGAAACCACAAAATAAAAATCACAAAACTTTAAATTTTTTTTCAAATGACACAATTGACTCCACTAAATTTTGTTCCACTATTGAATTCATATAGTTTTTGTTGCATGTAGCATGTAACATGTCATTCTATAGATTTTCAAGGTCAAATATTCTACTAATTAACACTCGTATTGGGTTTGCATCCCTATGGTCCCCACTAATGATTAATAAACATGTTCTATTGGCATGAGTGAATGCATTCCATAAACTAATTGATAAGAAATATGTTTTATAACAATGTTCTATATGACAAAGGTAGATGTCCATATCAATTTCCCTTGTTGTCATTAACCAATTTTGTTATTAATGTATTAATGACCTTGTTAGTGAACTTTGTTTGTCCATTTCCATGTGAATAATAGGTGGGAGAATTCACATGCTTCAACATAAAATGGTTATAGTTAAGTAGTTGATAAAAATGTACAGCTTGGTGAATAATTATTATAAAGAAACGTCCAAACTTGGTCAATATGAATTCACACAAAAACTTTGAGGTCATTATAACAATGTTGGTGCACAAAATTTTCACCTTTACACATTTAATGGCTACATACTCGTTTTTCATACAATATCCAATTTGTTTAATTAATCTAATAACGTAAAATCCCCATTTCACAAATGGCTCTTCTAGAAATGTAGTCACCAATTTTGCTAAGCTTTTATGTGGCAAATCTTCTTGTTCATTGGCAAACATCACAAGATTTATAAAAGTTAACAACATCTTTGAACATTGTTGGTCACCAATGGATGAAAACACATGTCCCCCAAAATTATAATCGCAAGATATAGTTTTTTATGTTTCAAAATCTTGACAAGATGTTCACACCAAACTTGATGGCAATATTATGTACTTTGGGTAGATTTAAGAAATTTGGAACTTGATTTAATCAATTCCTCCAAAAAATCTAACAAAGGATGAAGATTTTACATGTGTTAAATATATATGGACCAAATTAATATTGTCACTGAGTATGAAAAATGATATATATGTTTCAAATGTGAAGTTATAGGTGTTTTTTGCATGAAATTTTAGGTGAAAAAGAAACTAAATAGGAAATCCACCAAAATGCGAAAAATATCTTACATTTGTTAAAACATTTTTATCAACAAATGTCTTTTTTAATGTCCACAAGCCATAAAAAAATTATTACTAAATATTTTCATCAAAGAAAATTAATATTGAAAGAGGAGGAACATCTTTGAAAGGGGCATGGTTTTTCATTTACATTTTTTTCCCTGCATTAATGGAACATATCACTCAAAATGACACCTTATATAACTATAAAAATTACACATTATATGTATGTTATGTGTGCATTGAGTTTCCCCAATCCTTTTAATAAAATTGTTGAATCAAGGTGAATTTTGGCTTAAAATGAACTTTGAATTACAAAAAGTTGTCCTGCACATTCCAAAAGTTTTGTTTCTTGAATCAATGATTATAAAAATCTTCACCAAAAAAAAGTTCAATGTACACTATCATGTTTGTTATACATCACCATTTTCCCCAAAGTATGTCCTTTCTAATGTGCTTTAAATCCAATATCTTGCATCCAAGATCTTCTTAATTGTGATTTCTATTACAAAATGGCCTTTTGTAATACCCTCATGTAATTTTATAAGGATGATAAATGTTTCTTTTGTGGTTACACACTTGTGTAACTTGCATTATTAGAAACCTTCATTTTGTGACTTGTTTAGGCAATTAAAAATGTTGTTTGCAATGATCACAAATGACACTTTTAGTCATGTAAAACAAGTCGCAAAATGGGGTTTTTCTATTATGAATTGTTATCTTGTGTCATTATATGTATAGCACATTGTCTTTCAATATAAATGGTTACACTCTTTTGGTTAACCTTTATTTTTGAGTTAGCGTTCATGGTCCTAACATTTTTCGTGTTTATAAAAATTCCTTAACCTCCTTCAACCACACTAGTTGCATATGAAACAATGTTACATCCACAATTTGATTAGAAACTCCCATGGGTTCTATGGAATTTTGTAGTTTGGATAGTCCATTTGCCACCACGTATACGTTGAGGTTTATAAACCACTATGAATTCATATTCTAGAAATATAACAACCATCTTACAATCCAACCTAAGACCTATGGTTTATTAACTAAATAGACCAAGCCCATATGATCTACATAGAAATCAACTTATTACCTTATAGATAGTGTCTGAAATCGTGCAATGCAAAAACCATAACTAGTGCCTCACATTTTCTAGTATTATAGTTCATCTCTGCATTATTCAACAATACAAATGCATACACTACAAGTTGGTCTCTTTGTCACATTCTAAACTAACATAACCAATAATGAAACATTTGTGTGAACATGAAACTTTCTCCCAATTTGGACATACCAAATTGGGTGTTTCTATGTACCTTTGCTTAATGAGTTCCCAAGTTTTTTGACATTTTGTGGTCCATATAATGGGTTATGTTTTCTTCATGAATTTTGTTATGGGGGCCATAACAAATGCAAAGTTATTGATAAAGCATCGATAGAAATGAGTTATTAATTAAAAACCTAAATCAATTGTGGATTAATTGGTATAAGTATGTTAACTATGACTTTAGTTTTTTTAGGATCTAACAGTTTACTTTCTTTAAACATTATGAACCCCATAATCATTTGAAAGTAACAAATATGGGCGATTCTTGACAATTTGACTCCCAACCATTCTTTTGGCCATAACTTATGTTTGAAGTGTCCAAATGGGTCATGCGAGCCCATTTTAAACATTTAAGTTCCAAGATTTTTTCAATGATATAAAGAAATTCTTAATTCAATGGGTTTTGACCCTTACAATCGCCCTATAAAGATTTGAAAGTCCATCAGGACTCCAACTCCCGAAGTGAAAGCTCATTTGGGAATGTGAGGGTTCATTTCCTCACACTCTCCTACATTCCCGAAAGCATGAAATGTGACTCCCGAGCTTCCCTCTTGGTTCACACCCTTGCAAGCCCTTGCCTTGGTCACGAGCCCAAGGCTAGGGTTGTGACATCTGCCACCAAATTGAGCATGGGGTCAAATCCTTAAAAATTGGTTTAAGTGAGTGACAATTTAATATAAAATTTTAGAATTTGGAGTGTTTGAACTTAGAAAATAAATCTATCAATTCTAAATCATAAATGATGGATAGGAGGTAAACTATTTGGTTTCAACTATAAACGTAACTTAACATCTAGAGATACACCTTGCATTTTTTTTCCTTCACTGATAGCATATGTACCTTCAAGTATAATCACCTCATAGAACTGGGAGTAAAGAGACAAAAAGTTGTTTCACAATGGAAAGGATGTTATTTCATGAACTTACAAGCGTGAACATGAACAAGTGAACATGACCAAATCTTTTCTATAATATTTTACCCACGTCGACAAAATATTTCGAAAATATTTTTTGACACGTGGGACAAAATATTTGCTAACATGGAGGAATATTCAACCATGAGTTCATAAATGAACAATATTTATGGATGAAAATGTGGATGAAAAATAATGAATAAACTTTAAATGAAAGTTGGCAACAAACATTGTTTTTGCAAAAAATTGAATAGAAAAGAAGGTAGAATTTTTTAATGTTGGTTTATTTTGAATAATTCGACATTCAAAATGTTCAAGACATGTTTCATATTTCTTTAATATAGAATATATTAAACTTTGCAATGTCTAGACCAATAAGTACCCTAGGAAGATATGAAGGCTATTAGCCCATGCCAAAAGTGGTGACAAACAATTTTGGAAATAGAAATTTCTTGCAACCAATGGGAAAGGCCAACATGCACTCAAGATGGGCCATTTTTTTCCTTTTAGGGATGGGGTGGGGGGAGTTATTTTTTATTTTTCTTCCTTCTTCCCAATGTGTTCCCTATATGTTCTCATCATGTCCCTTTTAGGTTTATCAAGTTCCCAACTTGGTTCCTAAGGTGTTGCTAATAACACTTCAATTTTATCCCATATGGTTTGCCCAAAGTTCAACTCTCATGTATATAAACTAAAAAGGTTAACTGTTGGGAAATATATTTCTGTTTATTTTGAAATTGGGGGTCCAAAAAGGTGTTTCCATTAGGGAGTGCTAAATGTTCCAAAATAATTGTTGATGGGCTAACGAATAAGGTTCACTCAAAAAAAAGAAGTTATGAGCACACCCATGAACTAATTAATATGAATAAGATATTAAAAAAAAATGTTAATGTAAATCCAATTCAACAACATATAAACATGTAGACCCACCAAAAGGTATGTGCCAATCCAAAAACTACCTATTCACCACCAATAGGCACGTGCCCATTAGGAATTGAGAGAGTATGAAGTAGCCTTAAAGACATTTTTTAAATTTTCATTCACTATTTCAACCTTTTACACCTAGAACCATTCTTGCTACTTATAAAATCACTTTACAAAATTTCCTTTTACATTACTAATTTGCATGATCAATACCTCAATTTGCATTCTCTCCACCCATACTACCTAACTGAGTCCTTTCTACCTCTACCATGTGTTTGTAATCATTAAATTTCTATCCTACAATGGCAAGAAGAAAATTGAAATCGATTATCACACCAAACACCTTGGAATCCATGATTGAATATATGTTAATCTCAAGCATAATTAGATAGAATATGTAAGATGAAATATCCAAGAGATGAAACCCAATTATTCCCCCTTGGAAATTTGTTAAAAATCATAACATGGGGGATAAAATGGAAAAGGGCAATCAACAAAATCAATGAATGGGCGGCATGGTGATGGAAAAATGCCAAGATCGACAAATGATGTTTTGCATTGTTTAAACAAGCTATAAACATTTCTAGGGAGGACATGGAAGACTACCATTAGGTGATGTTTACACATGTTATGGAATTCTTTTTTAAAAATGTGAGTTTGAAAAAGTTGGTTCTATAATGTTTTTATCACAAGCTTTTTAAGTGATTTGTCGATAGAGGATTTGGTAACACTTAGCAACTTGCTATCAACGTAATTCATGAAGCCCTAAAGACGTAACTATGCAAATATAAGTAGGCATGCTAACAAAGTGTTAAAGAGTTTTGTCAATTGTCAAATGATACGGTCGACTTCAAAACAATGATATGTGCACAATAATCAAAGAAAACAATGTGTCAATAAATGAAGGAGGAAACAAAATCATAGTGTTTGAATTAAATTTTGATTAAATAGATGTTTAATTGAAAATATTCATGTGTCAAGGAAAAAATCACTAAAAATATCATATCATAGTAGTAAATGATTAGCACAAACATAAAATAAAATACGTGATTTTGTGGTTGCTAATACATTTTGCCATTTGGAGCAGTTATAACATATGTTACTGTTACAAATTGACCACAACCAACCAAATGGTGCAATTAAAATCAAAGGTTGTGATGTTAAATTGAAATGCAAAATTAGAGTGGCCAACTACAAATATGACAACAATGGGGTTTTTTTGTGCATTCAACTTAGTTTCATTTTGAGGTCGAAAGGTTCAATCCAAGAAACGTATGATAAAAAAATTTCATTTGCATTATGTCACCATACCACAACACTATTATTAAACACCACCAAATTTGGATTTGTTTTAATTAATAGAAAAAAAAACTAAAGAATGCAGATGTAGAGTTCCAGGTAGAGGTTGGATACTAAACATCTATTAATCACTTACAAGATTATAAAATATATGGGATAATGATCAAAATGTTTATCTTGGAGTTTTTAAGCAACTTGCCACAACCACTTGGAAATAATCCATGGCTAGCAAACTCGACAAATAGAAATTTCAAAACATGATTTCATTAATAATGAAATTATTTGCTAGGATTTCAAATGCCCAAAAAAAATCAGTTCAATTTTTTTTTTTAAATGGCCAACATACAGAGGATGATCTATATGAAGCACTAGTACTTGCTTATAGTAGGGAAATGGACCAGCTAATGGAGGCCAATACAATTAGCAGCAAGGTGGAACATGACGACTTTGCAACATTCTCAAATGATAGAATGACAAAGTCAAATGATGAAGAAGAAAACATGGTGTTAAGGACACCAAGCCCTAAAAATGCCATGATGGGTGATGAAGAGGAAAGCACAAAACCAATGACACCATGCACAAAAACAGGTTCCAATGATCCAAACAACACACCTATAAAAATTGGCTTTGTTTAATATGTCCAACATAAAAACAAATGATACCATTGATATTAAAAAAAAAGTAGCAACATAATTCCTAAAACAAATTATAATACATAATGCATAATTGTGAAAAACTCCAATTGGATGTGAAGCTTTGTTGATTAGAAAAGACAATTTTAGAAGTTCGAGAGTTGGGCTCTCTAAACATTAAACATAGATTCAACTATTGAAAACCAAGGCTTGAAACATCATAGAATTTGTAGGCGGTCAAAGTTAATTTTGGTGTATGTAAATTTGTTTTCAATGAAAATAATGAAAGTTTTAAACCAGTGATATAGCTCTAATCATAGAAAATTAGTTGTTGCAAGCATGCAAAATATAGTAAGAAATCATTCGATTGTTGGCACAATTTATTTTACAAGATGATGGTGTCCTAAGTTTTTTCCATTGTAGGTGTAAAACGTTGTTCAATTACTATAAGTGGTGGGAACAAAAGCATGGAAAACCCAAGAGGTATGTGCTAGGCATATATATACAAAGTTGCATGATATTCATTATCAATACAACCTTTTGGAGCCAATGCATGGAACGAACCCCAAGATAATGTTCCTTGTGGAATCCCACACCATATATGGAATGGTTCCAAAAACATCAATGAAGGGAACATAGGCATTAGTATTCTTGTGATGGCATTATAAAACACAACAAATTGCGATACAATGTTAGAATTGGTGTTAGGGGAGTAGGCATACTAGTAGTGTGTTATATTATTCAATAATTGGTGCATAATCAGATTTGAGTTCTATACTCATGCATTAAAATTTAATTTAGGAATATGGAAGTGTGCATTACTTGGTATATCAAAAAATATGGAATGCATCACTAATGCATGTTTTACATTAGGAGTTAAGGCCAATGTTCAACCCAAATCTAGTAGTCCTATTCATGCAAAAATTGAAATCAACCCTAAGGGTTTTATAATAATAATCAAGACCAAAAAGAAAAAAAATCAATATGTCCCAAGTTAAATCAATAAATGTTGAACTTTGTGGCATGGTATTGACCCCAAGGCTAATAAAAGGATACCATCAAAATTGGGAGACCAATTTGCAATGCCTAGATCTAATATTGATGCATTTGTATCCCGACATTAATGTTTTAGCATTTATTCATAACTTTGGGCTAGTTTGCAACCCAAAAAAGTTAGAGGTTGGCCCTAAGTTTTTCCATCCTTGATTTGTAGTGTAATGTGGGCCTAGTAGTCATTAACTGACCTACTTCGACATTTGAACTTTAAATAATTGATTGCAACACAAGTGTAGGGACTGAATAGAAATGAAACCTAAATTACATTGAAAACCCTACATTCATATCAATTTACACATTACTCCTTCAAATTAATGGTGATACAATATCATCAAGCATTGCATATCCAACATTATGCCCAATGATATTGTAATAGCCCACACAATACAACCATTGCCCAACATAAATTATGGCTAGACAAATATTAATGTAATCATGACCAAAGCGGCATCAAGTGCCCCACACTGCCAACCCATAGTAGTATTGACCAAAACTTACATGTCATGTACCAACTTAAGGTTTCATGTTCGAATGGAATTGAAGCATGGCAAGGTTTTCATTCAAGCATAAGGAATTTATGCTTCTTATGCTCAAATGGAAGCTTGTCATGCTTCCAAAATTCATGAACAAAGGTTTCTAATTCATAACCAAGTGATGGGCGGAAGAAATTATATATCTTGCAATAGATCTAGAAAATAAACCATGCCACTAAACCAAATTGTAACAAACATTAGACCACAAGGAATTGATTCCATATGCAAGGAATGCATACTACAAATGTTTCACTTTTGAAAAATACAATGGAGGAGGCCCACAACCCAACAAATTAATGTTTCTAAAATAAAACATCTCCAATATGGCCCATTGTCCCTTCATCAACCCTCATGATCATATTATGCCATGGCAAAAACGACATACTCACTTTCTAATGTGTTTTCTCCACTATCTTCTAGGTCATCACCATAACAAGGATTTCACACCATATTCCTTAAAACGACTATAATGTTAGCCCCCAACCCACTTCACCTCCTTTAATAACATACTTTGGGTTTACAAGGTTAGGTTGAAGTTTGCCAATATAGGTTCCAAAAAGTCTACTATAGTCCATTTTTCATACCTTGTAAGATTCAGTCAAAATGATTGCTTCAATGTCATCAGTTATGTCATACCTCGTAATTGAACACAAAAATAACACACACACTTTCATGCACATTACACAAAATCCCATATCAAACAATTGCAACTTGTAAAATCCAACTACACAAAATCAAGTTCACATATTGGCACAGTGCACAAAATCAAAAGCACGATGTTCATTGAAACACAAAATATATTGTGCACAACATTAATAATATAAAGAAATTGGTGCACATCACTAAAACTATTATTGGGAAACCACAAGTGTACATATCACGGACTTTTGCTCATTTGCCTTAATCTACACAAGATTACAGTCTTTCGTGGTAATATTTCTACTAAAATATTACCATGATAGTAGAAAAACACTTATCTTGTTGGAAGAACCACAAGACTCTCATGCATCAAGCTAACCCTTACAATTTCCTTTAATTATTTTATCAACCATTGTAAGCATCTTGTCCAAAGTTCAACTAATTCCATCCTTGGATTGGGATCCCATTAGAAATTTTGGTCCATGCAACTTCATTCATTAACCAATTCCACTAAGTTGGGCCAAATGTCATTATAAACCTATTATAGTGGAATTGGTCGGATCCACTAAAAAATGAATGGAGTGAATGGTGGTTAGGACCACATCCCTTGCTAGTGAAATGGGCAATACATAAAATACCATGTGTAATGCACATGCACATGCACATGTTAAATGGCCAATCATTCCTATCAAATAATTTCATCTAATCATCTTCATGTTCATTATTATAGCCTGTACACCCAACATCATGTCAAATTTCAGTAGGAATTTCATTTTTTAGAAACTATATAATATTTGGCTCAATTCACCCCTCTACAAAAATTTAAAATCCATATGGCACATAGCTTGATCTCATGTGTGCATCTAATGGCGAACTCAAGTCACACTCATGTATGAATAATGACATAATCCACAAATAACTCATGTTGCTTTAACACACATGTCCACTTCAAGAGGGCAAATCTACCCTCTTGAACACTGACCTCTTGTAATATAAAGGCAAATTATGATACATACCATCGATAATGTCAAGACCAAGATTCACACTGACTAGTATTGACCATTTAAAAAACTAGTTGTCAAGTCCTATCATAGATACATACAACATTATCAACATTGTCAAGACTAAACTCAATGCCAAGGTGCTACCCAATTGATCTGAGCACTCCACTAATATTGTTGACACGTGTGGTCACAATCATAGAGAAGGTAAAGAACCTTGACACAATTGATATTGTCAAATCCAAGATCCAAGGCTAGAAATCAAGTTTATGTTTAGTGCCAAATGTCAATTCAAACCTAGAAGATCATGTGGTTCCGACCACTAACCATTTCAACCATGGCACCATGGTGGAATATGTTAATATCAAGAGGGTGGTCTACGCATCGTGGTTTTGGACAAGTGGGTGGATTTTGCCAACACTAATTAATCACTCTTATAATAGTGATTAATAATTTTCTATGAGTATACAAACATTATCACCACTTAAGCATTTATGGCCATGAACCACGATCCAATTCAAATGGTGTCACATACATGCATGTTCACAACTTACTTGTTTCTAATTTGGTTATATAAGTTTCATATGTTCAGCTTTAATACCATTGATTTAAATGTCTAAGTGAAAACCAAGATTTTTTTTGTCAACAAATGGAACCATCTTCATGTAATTAAACAACTAGGGGATTGGTCTTAACAACGTAAACAACTAATAACTTTGTTGCAATTGTATTCCTAATTAGGAGTACTAATCATCATGTACAAGGTTGAAAATAGTTTTGATACATACCATCAATAATATCAAGATCAAGATCCAAGCTTATAAGTTTACTAGTATTCACCATTTATATCAGTAGTTGTCAAGTCATGTCATAGATACATATAATTATCTCTATCGACATTAATGTTAAAACTAAGTTATTACAAGGTGCAACTTCCCAATTCATCCATGCACTCCATTCCTAAAATGTGTGTGATGACCATAAACAAGGTCAAACACCTTAACACCAAAAGTCAAGTCTATTTTGGGAAAAAATGTCAAATAAGATCTAGGGAACCACATGGTTCCAAACACTAACCATGTAAGCCATGGAATTATCATGGAATGTGCCAATATCATTAACGTGGTCTACCAAGCGGTTTTGGACAAGTGGGTGGATTCTACCAACACTATTAGTGATTGACAAATTTATGCGAGCATACAACCATTATCACCACTTAGGCACTTATAATAGTCATAATCCACTCGAATGATCTCGCATCCAACATGTATGTTGAGAGCTTACTCATTTTTCATTTGGTGTTAATTCTCACATGTTTGTAAAATAATTAAATAGTTATGATACATTTAATTTGATTCGAATGTACATGTCATGACCAAGATCCAAGATCATTGGGTAATTGATTATGTTTAGTTGATAATTGTAGCATTTAAATTATTTTTTATCGACAATGATTTGTCAACTATGAGTTTTAACACTATGAACAACATCATATGCATGAACATCATGATCATGAATATGTGATCAAGATCTTCATCAAACCAAGATGAAAGGGGTTACACGATATAATGATCATCGTGACATTATGGTAAATGGTCATGATCGGATACAAAGCAAAGATTAGCCAATACACCATTGATAATGTCAAGACTTGAATATCTAGGGCTACAAGTCAAGTCTATGTATGGTGGCAAATAACAATTGACACCTAGGGGATCATATGGTTCCAACCACTAAGTAATATTCCAACTATTCCACTAAAGTGGAATGTGCCAATATCCCTAGGGTGGTTTTGGACAAAAGGTGGATTCTACCACTATTAGTGATTGGTCAATGTATCTAACCATTTAACCATTATTGCCATTTAGGCAATTATGGCCATGAGCTATAATCCATTATAAATGGTGCCATTATAGACCATGGGCAATATATATTCCTCCACTAATTACAAAATTAGTGCATGTACATGCTATGATGCAATATGTTGACGACTTAATCATTTCTTTAATTCATGTTACACCAAAAAAACATAAATTTCAAACCCAATTAGCAATGTCCAAAACACATACCAAAATCGTCAAATTAATGATGGCCCATTCTACATATAAGGAAAATAATAATACATATTACTCTTCTCCTTGCTCTTCCACCTCAAAGTTGTCATTTCCACAAATTATTTGCAATTTTTGCAAGATTTCCATTGAGGCATTCAACATCCAGGGCTAGTACCTCTTCCTCACCTTCCCAATTGTTAGCTTGCCCCATGTTGGTCCTAAAAACCACCTCCTTGCTTAATTACATCATCGCCTTACTTTTTAATGTCAACTCCTAGTTGCATGCATGGTTCATCAACTTCAACCACTACATGTTGCTATGTGGTTCTTTTTTGCAACACCATTGACTAATCACCATTAAAACAATGTCCAAGACAAGAAAAAAAAAAAAACACCTACATCCCCATGGTCATGGTTCAAATGTGGTGTTTGATTTATATGGTATTATAATGTAACAATCATCAATGTTGCATCATCCCCACCCACCCACATTAGGCCCACATATCATTTTATGGTGCTAACGTCACTATTTAAGTGATTTTGGTCAAGTGGGTGGATTAATGTGCCAATGAATATAGTCATTGTATAATTGGTCAAGTTCATTCACTACTTTTTTGTTTACCGCAAGCCATAATCCACTATTCACATGTTGTTGCATAAATTCATAAATAATTATGAATCTTTGATGATCAAAATTTTGAAATGGTTAGCTCTTATATATACCATCCATAATGTCAAGACCAATATGTCAAAGCTATTCAAAACCATTGTCCAACTTATATCAAAAGATCCCAATGTCCAAGGCACACACCAAAATGTTGAAATCCATTATATATCGCTTGTTATTCATTATTTTTCATTGACTTCCACCTCATAATCATCTTCCTCAAAAACCCTTTGTAATTTTGCATCTAGTCGTTCAACATCCATAACCAATACTTCTTCGCCACCCTCCCCATTGTTTGTTTGCCCCATGTTGGTTTGGGAAACCAAATCTTCACCTTCATCACAACCTTGTTCCCCAACATCCACTCCTAACAATAGCTCATCAATTTCAGCCACCACACATTTGCTATGAAGTTCTTTTTGCAACACCACTCACCAGTCACCACCAACAACCATGTCAAAGACAAAAAACACTTACATTTCCAAAATTATGGTTCAACATGCATGTTGAGTTGTGAGACATGTGTTTTTTTAAAACATAATTGTAATAATGAATATAATGACAACATAAACTAACCAATATATTAATCATGTTTCAAATAACCATCCCAACCAACCTTATTTAATGTCATATGTACTTATTCATGGTTACATATCAAGTTACCCATGCACTCACTTGAGTCACAAATGTAGGAAAAAACATACGGCTCCACCATGGGCGATAACCAACGTGCAAGGTTGACTACCCAAAACCCATGTTCATCTTGATATATGGTTGCATTTCCTCATGTATTTGTTGGGATCCATGAACATTTGAACGAGACCACCATTAGGCCTACATAGTCCACAACCATGATTTCTTTCAAGACTCTAACATAGTTCAAATTCCACATCACAAAATTTCAATCTTGGGTTGAGCTACAACTAGCTTACCTAAATATGCAAGCCACCCTAGAGTCATAGGTTAGGTGTCAAGGCCCTAATTCTATGTCCACATGATAATGGCTGCCATATGCCCACATTCTTTCATACGTGTATGTTCTTTGGGTTGGGGGCCTTGATAGTCGTACAAAGTCTTCATGTACTATAATGCATGTAAGGAGTCAGTCCTTCACATGCATTTCACTACTACATATTGTGCCTTTTTGCGAAGGGCCAAATGAAAAACTTGAAGGGTTTGCGAAGCAAAAACAAAATTTTTGAAGGGTTTGCGAAGTAAAAACAATCTTCCATATTTGTGATGCGACACGCATCACAACTTGTGGTGCACCACCCATCGCTAATTTATAATGTACCTTTACTCATCGTAGCACTTTTGCGACATATACGACAAACAAAACTTTGTGACCCGCTCAGTCTCCGTCCACCCTAGCGATATTCCACACTTCGCAACGTTTAATCAGATTCAAAACATCGCACATTTTACAATACACAAAGTATCGCTATAAACTTTGAGAGTCACAAGACATCGCAAGCTTGCGTTATTCGGCGCCTTGCATTTTGCGTTTAAATATGTATCGCAAACCTCATCACAAATTTTTACAAAACTTTCCGATGGTGGACGTATCGCAAGTTGTGACGTGCGTTAGCTCGCAAATTAGTGAAAGGGTTACTGGAGAAGGAAGTTTCGCAAAAGGTTTCGCAATGTCATCTAATTCCCAATACGCCATAAAAAAAAATAAATAAATAAAATAAAATAAAAATAAAAATAAATAAATAAATAAATATATATATATATATATATATATCTTTTAGACCAAATGGAAGCTATAAATCCATCCACTTAACCATTATTAGAATCTATTTTGCCTTGGTAGACTGAGTGAAAATATCAGTAAAGTACGCATAGCAGTGCTCCTATTCTTAAAAATAAAATTACACAATGGAGCATAATTTAGCCAAATTTGATCAAGTGTAACCTAAATAACTTACTTTTGCTAAATTTAGCTTAGTTTGGCCAAGTATAGTTTAGTCTAGCCAAGTTTAGTTTAATATAGTTTAGTTTGACATAAGTTAAACCTAAATAACCTAATTTAACCTAAGTAGCCCCAAGGTAGACTAAATTACTTAAGTTTAACCTATGAAGACCTATATTTGCTTTAAATAGCTTATGGAGACCTAGGCTAGATTGTTCGGTCGGCTAAGTTAGCCTAGGGAGGCATAGGTTAATCTAGGCTAGAGTTTTAAAAATATATAAAATAATAAAATAAAAATTATGTATATCTTTGTGATAACTTCATTTGTAACCCTCGAAGTGGAAGTGAGGGGTTCAATTCCTCTTACCTTCATCTTATATGTCTTTAACCGTGTGTGTCCGCACTCATCCTGAACTACAGTGCAATTTGCACCAGCAAGGTTCACTTTAAACCACTTGCACTTAAACACATACTCTTCAAACTTTGAATGTGCATCATAAG
>Ga0116228_10000685_pt1 | contig 26434 bp, 27 predicted proteins | sample S1TSphfallax_2_FD_89694 | JGI IMG/M metagenome (GOLD analysis project Ga0116228, IMG submission 89694) | Host-associated microbial communities from peat moss isolated from Minnesota, USA - S1T2_Fc - Sphagnum fallax MG | ecosystem: Host-associated > Plants > Peat moss > Unclassified | place...
CTGCGCCTGATACGGCATCTCGCGGCCCTTCATGCAGGTATAGCCGCCAAATATCGGATCCGCGGTATCCCCGGTGATGCGCACCACCCGGTTGTCCTCGACGTGCGCCTCGATGGCGCAGTTCGCGTGACAGAACCGGCAGAACGTTTTTTTCGTTGGCACGTGAACCCCCCGGTTCAGGGTCGCTCGATGTATTGCTGCATCAGCACCTGGTGAAAGAATGCGATCCGGATCTCCTGCTCGCTGACGCGCAACACGTCGCAGGCGTCGCTCTGCATGCCTTTCTGCACATGGGGCAGGTTGAAGGCGTCCTGCAGCAGGATTTCGTTGAGGAAGGGATCGCCGATGTCGAGTCCATCGTTGGTGACCACCTTGTTGGCGGCATTTTCCGGCGCGCCGCCTGCGACCGCCGCTGCGCGCGTATCCGGATGCGTGTAGTACAGAAGATCCCAGTACATCTTGTTCGGATCCGTGGCGTGCGGCCGGCTGACGAACACCATGGCGCCCTCGCCGTACGTGTTGAACTGCGCATTCGGGAAAATCGTGTAGTGATAGTCGTCGGTGAGCTGCTCGTCGCTGAGAAACCGGTACGGAAAGTGCGACTCGTTCTCCACCGCGCGCTTGGCGCGGATGACGGCGTCGCGAGCCTCGCGCGGATGCGCACGAAAATAGTCCAGATCCTTGCCGAAGGCCTTGAGAAAGGTCTCCGTGTAGTGATGCAGGCGCTCGCGGCCCACTGCACGCGGACTCGGAATGCACTGCGGAACCAGCATGCGCGCGTGCCGACGGTAGGTGTCGAACTGCAGGTTCAGATCGTCGATGTAGTCGAAGAGCTGCGGGTGTATGCCCTGGACGTGGTACGACTCGTTGAAAGCATCCACCGAGGTCTTCCAGTTGCAGTCCCACTCGATCGTGAGATTCGCCGCGACCACGTAATCCTCCATTTGATACGGCTTGAAGTGCTGGGGGATCGGGTCGAGGAACTCCAGCAGCGGCTCCGCGTGCGGGTTCATGTTGATCCACACCCACCCACCCCAAACGTCGGCGCGCACCTCACGCAAGCTCAGGGCCGACTTCGGCTCGATGCGTGGGAAGGAGACGTCGTACTCCGGGATGTTCTTGACCGTGCCGTCCAAATTCCATTCCCACGCGTGGTACGAACAGGCGAAACTCGCCGCGTGCCCGCACTGCCGCTCCGCGCCGACCGGCCGCAGCCGGTTGCCGCGGTGCAGGCATACATTGTAGTAGGCGCGCGCACGGCCGTTCTGATCCCGCGTGATCAGAAAGCTTTCCTTGCCGAGTTCGTACGTCGCGTAGTCGCCGGCATTGCGAATCTCCGATTCGCGCACGGTCATCAGCCAGGTGCGGCGCCACATGCGCTCCCATTCCAAGCGCATGAACTCCGGGCTGGTGTAGCGCGATGTGGGGATGGGCTCGTAGCTCACGGGCTGTTCCGAGCGGGTTACCGGCGTGCCGCGCCCGTTCAGGGGCCCCATCCGCTGTGGTTGATATCGCGACCAAGGCTTCACTTGCGCGTTCATGGGCGGTCGAATTCGATGTGCAGGGACTTCAGTCCGCGCAGCAACAGATTGATATGGTGCGAGAGATCGTTGTCGGGTGCGAGGCGCGGGTTCTTGAGGCGCGTTGTGAGCCGTCTGAAAGCCACGTTCATCTCCTTGCGCGACAGCATCGCGCCGATGCAGGAATGCGTGCCGCGGCCGAAGGCGAGATGCATTTGCGCGTTTTTTCGCTCCACATCGAAGCGGTCGGGATCCGGGAACTTGGCCGCGTCGCGATTTCCAGATCCGTACCTGAGCAACAGCGTCGAGCCGGCCGGAATGGCCACGCCGCCGAGCTCGGCGTTGCGTTTGACGATGCGCCACATGCTGTTCGTCGGCGACTCGAGGCGCAGCACCTCCTCGACCATGTTCTTGATAAGGTCTGGATTGGCGAGGATCTTGGCGAACTCGCCCGGATTTTGGATCAGCAGCAGGATGCCGCCGGCCAGGCTGTTCGTGGTCGTTTCATTTCCGGCCACCAGAAATTGCTGCACCATGCTCAGCAACTCGGCAGTGTCGAGCTCGCGTTCACCGTCGATGCGCGCATTCACCAGGTCCGACAACAGATCGTCGCGCGGATTGCCGCGCCGCTCCTCGAGGCGCGCCAGCATGTAATGCTGGAAGGCGACCAGCTTGTGTGCGCAGGCCAGTTCCTCGTCGCGGCTCAGCATGCCGCCGAGCCGGTCCGCGATGGCGTCCGACCACTCCTTGAAGAGAGCCATGTCGCTGCGCGGCACACCGAGCTGGTCGGAGATCACGGTCAGCGGCAGCGGCACGCCGAATTCGCGTACGAACTCACAGTGCCCACGGTCGATGAACCCATCGATCAGCTCATCGACGATGGCGCCGACGTGCGCCTCGATTTTGTTGACACGCGCCGGACTGAAGGCGAGGTTCACGAGCTTGCGGAAGCGCGTGTGTCTCGGCGGATCGGCCGTGAGCAAGGTGTCCACGACGGGCCAGCCGCGGGCGAGAACGCTTTTGATCTCCTCATCCTCGCGGGCGTTGCCTTGCAGGGCGGCGCCGAACTCGTTGGAGAAGTCTTCCGGCCGTCCGCAGGCCTCGGCAATGAGGTCATAGGTCGACACCATGAAGATCCCGGTCCCGGGCAGCTGGTACACGGGCGCTTCGCGGCGCGCAAGTGCGTTCGCCGCGAACGGATTTTCGACGATCTCCGGCGACATGAAATTGATTCCTGCCAGCTGTGTGCTCATTCGGCGCCCCCGTTTACAGGGGCAAAGTCTAGAATGGGCGGGTGCAAAAAGCCAGCAGACTTGACCGGAATTCTCTTAGCTCCTAGTCTGGTCGGGTGGCGATGTCTGGCTGGGTGGCGATAAGCGGCGACGGGGAAATATGACAGGGTTTTCAAATAGGCAACTTTTATTGAAACAGCGCCCGCACGGGCGGCCTGGGCCCGAATGCTACGAGTGGCGCGAGTCCCGCACGGCGGCGCCGGCGGACGGCGAGCTGCTGGTGCGTAATCTCTACCTGTCCTTGGATCCGGCGATCCGCGGCTGGATGGACGATGCACCGAGCTACATGCCTCCCATCCCGGTGGGCTCCGTAATGCGCGGCACCACCATTGCACGCGTCATCGAGAGCCGCTGCGACGGATTCCAGCCGGGAGACATCGTGCAAGGTTTGAACGGCTGGGAGGACTACTCGATAACGCCAGGCGCCGGATTCACGGCCAAGGTGCCGTTGGAACTAAAGCGCCCCCTGACGAACTTTCTCTCGGTGCTCGGGCCGACCGGACTCACGGCCTATTTCGGCCTCATCGATGTGGGCCGCCCGCAGCGCGGCGAAACCGTTCTCGTGTCCGGCGCCGCCGGCGCGGTGGGCTCCATCGTCGGCCAGATCGCCGCCATACTCGGCTGCCACGCAGTCGGTATCGCCGGCGGCGCGCAGAAGTGCAGCTGGCTCACCGAACAGCTCGGTTTTGATGCGGCGATCGACTATAAGCGCGAGGCAGGCCTCGGCGCCGCGATCCAAGCGGCGTGCCCGGACGGCGTCGATGTCTACTTCGACAATGTAGGCGGACCGCTGCTCGAGAGCGTGCTCGCGAACATCAATGAACGCGCCCGCTTGCTGATGTGCGGCGCCATTTCCGGCTACAACGCCGTCGAGCCGCCGCCCGGCCCGCGCAATCTCTGGCAGCTGATCGTCAAGAGTGCACGGCTCGAGGGATTCTTGATCAAGAGCTATCTCGGCCGCTGGGCCGAAGGCCGCGCGCAAATGGCGGCGTGGCTCGATTCCGGCCTGATCAAGCACCGCGAACACGTCGATCGGGGCCTCGAGAACGCGCCGCAATCGTTCCTGCGGCTGTTCGACGGCAACCATGACGGCAAGCTCATCGTCGACATTGCGGGCAAAGAGGCGGCCTGAAACCGCGGAGATATCGAACACATGAATCACGAAGCACTGATGAACGAGGCCAGGATTCTGCTCGACATGGTCGAGCACAATGGCACTTCGCTCGCCCCTGCAGAAATGGAAATCGACACCGCCGCCTATACCGAATCGCAGACTTACGCGCGCGAGACGCGAAGGCTCTTCAAGGAATACCCGCTGTGCGTGGGCCCGAGCTGCATGCTGCGCAATGCCGGCGATTACTGGACTTTCGACGATACCGGTGTACCCATTCTCCTCGTCCGCACGCAGTCCGGCGCAATCAACGCCTTCCTTAACATCTGCAGCCACCGCGCAGCGCCGGTGGCGGTCGGCCGCGGCAATGCCCGCGGTATGGCACTGTCGTGTCCCTACCACGGCTGGAGCTATTCGCTCGATGGCCGGTTGCGCGGTATTCCGTATCAGCGCGAAGGTTTTCCCTGCGTCGACAAATCGCAGCACGGCCTGCTCGAGCTGCCCGTCGTCGAGCGCGACGGGCTGATCTTCGTCATGGCCGAACCCGGCGGGCGCATCGATTTCCCGGCCGTGGAAGGCGGCATCGGTGCGGACCTCAAAGGATTCGGGCTGGAGGATCATCATCTCTTCGACACCGTGAAGATTCCGGTGAAGCAGAATTGGAAGTCGCTGATGGAGGGCTACCACGAGTACTACCATTTCAAGGTGCTGCACCCGAACACCATCGCCGCGCTCAGCTATGATAATTGCGGCAACTACCGGCAGTTCGGTCCCAACCATTGCATGTCCGCACCGACGCTCGCGATCAACAGCTTGAGGCCTTTGCCCGAGGCCGAATGGGCGCCGCGCAACTACATGTCCTTCGTGTACTACATCTTTCCGGCCACCGTGTTTTTTGTCGTCGCCGATCATTTTCAGCTTTGGCGTATCTATCCGGTGGACGAGCGCAACTCCGTCGTTCATCAGTCCGTGTTCCTTCCCAAACCGCCGGCGACGCCAGCCGAGGAGCAGCACTTTCGTGAATTCTTCAACATGATCACGCGCGTCGTCGTCGAGGAGGACTATTGGATGGGCGCCATGGTCCAGAAGAGCTTCGATTCCGGAATCAACCGCAAGCTGATCGTCGGCCGCAACGAGATCGGCGTGCAGAATATGCATAACCAGATCGCCAAAGTCATGGGCTACAGCGATCTTTCCAGGATGCCGGCGCGCATGGCGCCACCACGACCGGCAACGGTGGCCGGATGAGCCGCGCCCGCTCCGTCATGGAGGCCACGGTACCGGCCACTGCCCACGCCGACGAATCCGCATCCAACTTGGCATCGGCGACAGCGAACGCGCCGACGCCGCCGGTGCAACCCGGCACCAGTTTCGAGGAGTACCTGCGACGCGATGCCCGCCAGGTGTCACGCGTGCTGGATCCCTCGCCGCCGGCCGATGCGGCTGACGGCGTGCGCACTGTTTCGGCGCTGCGCTACACCACGCGCGAATTTCACGAACGCGAGAAGGCCAAGCTTTGGCCGCGGGTCTGGCAGATGGCGTGCCGCGAGGAGGTGATTCCGGCGCCGGGCGACTACACCGTCTACGACATCGTCGACCGATCCTTCCTGCTGGTACGCCAGACCGACGGCTCGATCAAGGCGTTCTATAATTCCTGCCTGCATCGCGGGCGCATGTTGGCCACCGCACCCGGACACTTCACGAACATCCGGTGTGCATTCCACGGGTTCACCTGGCGCATCGACGGAGCGCTCCACGAAGTCCCCTGCCGTTGGGATTTCCCAGGGCTCGAGGACGAAAAGTGCCACCTTCCCGAGGCGCGGGTGGACACCTGGGGAGGATGGGTGTTCTTGAACATGGCGCCGGATGCGCCGCCGCTCGCCGATTATTTGGGGGTGCTCCCGGCGCACTTCGCCGGCTGGGGACTGGATCATTCCTATGTCGGCGCACACGTGGCGCGAGTGGTGCCGTGCAACTGGAAGGCCACCATGGAGGCCTTCTCGGAGGCCTGGCACTCGATGGACACCCATCCGCAGATCCTGACCTACACCGGCGACACCAACACCCAATACGACGTCTGGCCGGAGCACCCGCACGTTGACCGGATGATCACGCCGTTCGGCGTGCCGAGCCCCTACCTCGAGGGCAAAGTGGGCGAGCAGGAGATCTTCGACACGCTGATGAGCCTGGGGGCTGGTCGCCGCGGCGCGGCGGTTTCCCTGCCTGTGCCGCCAGGCATGACCGGGCGGGCCTTCGTCGCCACGCTGATGCGCGGTGCGTGCTCCGCGACTTATTGGACCGACATGTCGCATGCCTCGGATGCGGAACTGCTGGACGGCATCTTGTACAACGTCTTTCCCAACTTCGTGCCATGGGGCGGCTACGGGCCGAACATCGTTTACCGCTTCCGGCCCAACGGCGATGATCACGCCTCGTCCATCATGGAAGTGATGCTGTTGATGCGCCATCCGAAAGGCAAGCCCAAACCGCCGACGGCAACGGTAAACTGGCTCGGCGCTGACGAACCCTGGACCAATGCCCGTGAACTTGGTGCGCTGGGTCCGATCTTCGATCAGGACATGAGCAATCTGCACACCATCCAGAAAGGCATGACCTCCTCCGCGAGCCATCGCCTGTTGCTCTCGCGTCGTCAGGAGAGCCGGCTGCGCCACCTGCACGATCTCATCGACCGCTATCTCGAGGCGTGAGCGGCGCAGCGATCGCCGCTACTTCGCGCAATATCCGCCATCGACGGGCAGCGCGACGCCGGTGATGTAGCTCGCCTCGTCGGAGGCGAGGAACAGCACCGCGTTGGCCAGTTCCTGAGGAGTGCCCACGCGATTCATCGGGTGATTCGAGGCGAACATCGTGAGCATGGCGTCCCGGTCGGGCGCCGCATCGAGATACCCTTGCATCATCGGGGTGAGCGTTGCGCCGGGGTGCACCGAATTCACGCGGATTGGGTAGCCTTTTTCGCAGCAGTGCAGCGCCACTGCGCGCGTCAACGCCCACACCGAGGCCTTGCTGGAATCGTAGGCGATGAACCCCGGCTGCGGGCGCAGGCCGAGGGTCGAGGCGAGATTGACGATCGCGCCGGCGCGGGTGGTTTCCTTGAGCAGCGTCAGCCCGTGTTTGCAGCCGAGGAACACGCTGTCCGCATTGATCTTGTGCGTGTGGTGCCAGTGCGCAAGCTCCGCCGTCTCGATGTCCGCGGGAACGCTGATCCCCGCGGAGTTCACCAGGATATCCAGGCGGCCGTGCAGACGGCGCACCTCCGCGATCGCCGCCCGCCAGGAATCCTCCGCCGTCACGTCCAGATGCACGAAGTTCGCCGCCGCGCCGAGCTCGAGCGCGAGCGCGCGACCCTTGTCGGCATTGATGTCGGCGATGACGACCCGCGCGCCCTCGGTCACGAAACGTCGCGCCGACGCTTCGCCGATTCCCGACGCGCCGCCGCTGATCAAGCCTATCTTGTCCTGCAACCTTCCCATGCAACCTCCTGCTAATCGGCGCCGCGGCCGCCGTCGATGGTGAGAGCCACGCCCGTCACGTAGCGCGACTCGTCGGAGGCGAGATACAGCACTCCGTTGGCCACGTCCGCGGGCAGACCCAGGATTTTCAGCGGCTGATCTTCGCTGAAGTAATTGCGCATCTCGGCGGTGTCGCCATATTGGCGCGCAATCATGTCGGTCCACACGGGTCCCGGTGCGACCGCATTGACGCGCACCGGATGGGCGAGCGCTGCGCCCTCGGCGGCCGCCGCGCGGCTGAATTCGATGGCTGCAGCCTTGCTGCTGCAGTACGCCGAGCACTGATCGAGGCCGACCAGCCCCGCGAGCGATGCCACCGTGACGATCGAGCCGCCGGACTCGTTGCGCGCCATGAGCGGCATGGCATGCTTGGTTCCGAGGAACACCGCTTCGACGTTGATGCGCCACAGTCCCTTGAAGTCCTCGAGCGATGTGTCGGCCAGCGGCTTGACGAAAAACGCACCCGCGTTGTTCACCAACACATCGAGCCGGCCGTAGCGATTGACGACCGCGTGCATCACGTCGATCCAGCCGGCTTCCGCCGTGACATCCTGCTCTAAAAAGCACCCGCTGCCGCCGGCCCGCTGTACGAGTTCCAGCGTCTTCTCGGCCTCGGCGCGGTTGCGCCCCGTGATGACGACGATCGCGGCCTCCTCGGCAAATCGCACCGCCGTGGCCCGCCCGATTCCGGCGGTGCCGCCCGTGATGATGGAAACCTTGCCGGCGAGTCTTTGCACGTCGTCAGACTCCGGGCCGGCCGCCGTTCACGGCGAGTTCGGTGCCCGTCACCAGGCGGGACTCGTCGCTGGCGAGATACAACACCGCGCCCGCCACTTCGCCTGGCGCGATGCCCCATCCCGCACGCACGCAGTTCACACGGATGTGGTGACGGCGGGCACCGCACTCGACCGCGGCAGACTTCGACAGGATCCGTACCGCCCCTTGCGTGGCGCAAAACGCGGCTGCCCCGGCGGCGCTCTCCGGTGTGGAACTTACGTTGACGATCGAGCCGCGTGGCGCATCGTGTGATCCGGCCTGGCGCACCATGTGCGCCACCGCATGCCGGGTGCCGAGAAACACGGCCTCGACGTTGACGCGCGTCATCGCGCGCAGAGACTCAATCGTGGCGTCGTGCAGCGGCGCGGTCTCATAGCTGCCAGGACCGTTCACCAGGACATCCAGCCGGCGCGACCCCGTCTCGATGCCCGCGAGCAGCGCAATCCAGGACGCTTCATTGCCCACATCGTGCAGGACGAATTCCGCGGAGAAACCCGACTTCACGAGCGCATGGGCAACCGCGGCGCCCGCCGGATCGGCATCGGCCAGCACTACGTGCGCACCGGCCGCCGCCAACGCCCCGGCAGCGGCGGCACCGATTCCCGAGGCCGCAGCCGTGACCACCGCCACCTTGCTGGACATGCGCGGGCCGCTCATGGCCGGTCAACACCGCGCAGCGGCGCATTGCGCAGAAATTCGCTCACTGCCGCATCGGGGCGGGGCGGATCCGCCGAGCCCCCCATGAGGATGTCGCGCAGGCGCAATTTCAAGTACTCGAGGATCCGCTGGCGCCGCTGCTTCGCATCATGTGAGAACTTGTTGAGCGCCATGCCCTCGAGGAGAAATTGGGACAGATCCATCGCGAGATCCAGCAGCGGTCCCTTGTCGCTCCATTCAGGAAAGACCTCCTGGATCGTCGCGTACCATTCGCGGTCGAAGCGCACCGTGGCCGCCCGCATCACCCGCTCGAGCTCTGCATCGGTTCGCGAGGCGATCACCAATTCGTGAAAGGCGGTGAACAGACGCGAATGCAGGTGCTGCCAGTACACGTCGATGCCGCGCTGCGCTCGCCGGTCTTCCGCGGTCAGCGCCGCCTTGCGCAGACCCGCGGCGAACCGCCGGATGCGCTCGGAAATGATGTATTCGACCGTGGCCTCGAGCAGCTTCCGCTTGGTGGGAAAGTGATGAATCATCGCCCCGCGCGAGACGCGCGCCCGCTTTGCGATCTCGATGGTGCTCGAACGCGCGTAGCCGATGTTCACGAAGCAGTCGATCGCCCCTTCGATCGCGGCGCGTCTCGTAGCCTCGCTCTTGGCCGCCTGCAGACCGGTCTCCCGGCTGCGGGAGCGTGTGACTTTGCGCACGATTTTTACTTATCCCCGGCGTTTCGAAAAAACTTCAGATAAAAAAACAGACAGACTTGATGGTAATATACGCTGATACTGAACCCCAGCCTTTTTTTGGCCGACATACTGTAACGCAAATGATCGAACTCCGGCTGCAGCCGCGCGAACTCGCCTTCCGCGACGAAGTGCGCGCCTTTCTCGCACGCGAACTGACCACGGATCTCGTGGCCGCAGCCGCGCGTGAGACCGGTATTTTTGTAGAGCGCGCGGTATCGACGGTGTGGCACGCGAAGCTCGCCGCGCGCGGCTGGCTGGTGCCGTCCTGGCCGGTTGAATTCGGCGGAACCGGCTGGACGCCCGTGCAGCGTTATATCTTCGAAAGCGAATGCGCAGCAGCCGGGGCTCCGGGGGTAATTCCATCGGGGATCGGCATGGTCGCTCCCGTGATCATCCGTTTCGGCACCGACGCGCAGAAGAATTTCTATCTGCCGCGCATTGTCTCGGGCGAGGACTACTGGTGTCAGGGCTATTCCGAGCCGGGCAGCGGGTCCGACCTCGCATCGCTGAAGACCCGCGCCGTGGCCGACGGCGCCGATTACATCGTCGACGGAAGCAAGATCTGGACCACTCACGCGCATCTTGCAAATCGTATCTTCTGTCTGGTGCGCACTTCGCATGCAGGCAAGCCGCAGCAAGGCATTAGCTTCCTGCTCATCGACCTCGCCACTCCCGGCATCCGCATCGCACCCATCATCTCGCTGGCCGGCGACCATGAGGTCAATCAAATCTTCTTCGATGCCGTGCGCGTGCCGCAGGCGAACCGGGTCGGCGCGGAGGGCGAAGGATGGACATGCGCCAAATATCTGCTCGAGTTCGAGCGCGGCGGCAATGTGGCGGCTCCGCGGCTGCAGCGTGCCGTGCGGGAATTATGGCGCGTCGCGGGCGAGCAGATCGACGAGCACGGTATGCCGCTGGCCGAAGATCCGGCGGTCAGGCGCCGCATCGCGGAACTCGAAGTCGATGTGGCGGCGCTCACGTTCAGCGAACTGCGCATGGTTTCCCGGCTCGCCGGCGGCAGCTCGCCGGGCAGCGAGGCGTCGGTGTTGAAAATCGAGGTGTCGGAGTTGAAGCAGCGTATCACCGAATGTGCGGTGTCGTTGCTCGGCCCGGCGGCGCTGGTTTTCGGCGGCACAGTCGTGCCAACGTACCTGAATTCGCGGGCAGCGAGCATTTACGGCGGCAGCAATGAGATTCAGCGCAATCTGATCGCGCGAACGCTGCTGGGTCTGTGAACATGAATCTGACGCTCACCCCCGACCAGGAACTCATACGCGACGGTGCCGAACGCTTCGCCGCGCAGGATTATTCTTTCGCCCATCGGCGCAGCATCCGCAACGGCCCGGAAGGCTTCGACGCGGCCGCGTGGCGTCACTATGCCCGCATGGGCTGGCTCTCCCTCGGAGTGCCTGAGCGCTTCGGAGGCCTTGGCGGTACCCATGCGGACCGCTTGGTGCTGCACCATGCACTCGCGGGCGCGATGCTGCTCGAGCCTTTGTTGAGCACCGCGGTGTGGGCGGTGGAACTCATCAAACAGAGCGCCACCGAGGCACAGCAAGCCGCGCACTTCGCACAAATCGCCGCGGGTGAAATCCGCTGGGCGTGCGCTCTGCTCGAGCCCCGCAGACGGTTCGAACTCGGCGCAGTTGCTACGACAGCCACCCCTGACGGCGACGGTTGGGTCATTTCCGGCGCCAAGCACGCGGTGCTGCATCTGCCGGTGGCGGATCGGATTCTGGTGAGCGCGCAGGCCGGCGGGGCGCTGCGGCTGTTCGTGCTGCCGGCGGCCGCGCCCGGCGTCGTGACAGACCCGTTCCTGACCGTGGACGGACAACGCGCGGCGCACCTGACCCTGAACCAGGTCCGCGTCGGCGCGCAGGCGGCGCTCGGCGAAGGCGCCGATGCGCTGACCGCCATCGAGTGCGCCGCCGACATCGCAACGGCGGCACTATGCGCGGAGGGCTGGGGGACGATGCAGCGCATGCTTGCCATTACCACCGAGTACCTGCGCACGCGTCGCCAATTCGGCGAACCGCTCGGACGCTTTCAGGCGTTGCAGCACCGGCTCGCCGACATGTATCTCGCCGAGCAGCGCAGCGACTCCGCGGTCGCCATGCTGCGCTACGGCCTCGACGAGGCTGACCCGACCCAGCGGCAGCGGTTGGTGTCCGCCGCCAAGGTGCAGATCGACAAGAGCGGCAAATACGTGGCCCAGCAGGCAGTGCAACTGCACGGCGGCATCGGCATCACCGACGAGTACATCATCGGGCACTATTTCAAACGACTGATGGCGATCGCGGCACAGTGCGGCGATCCCGCCTACCACTTGGACCGGCTCGCTCGACTACGCGACGCGTGAGGTTGGTCGGTTCGCACCGCAACCGTTCAACATCACCGCGCGCAAACGTCGCGCCACCGGACCGAATGTAATGCTCAAGATACGGCCGGCGGTTCCTGCTCGAGCCGCGCCATCCAACGGATTCCGCGCTCCAGCAGCTCATAGTATTCCGGTCGCAACCAAGCGCAGCGCTCCACCGCCGGGTATTCGTCCATGAGCGGCTGCATGTCGTATTTTCCGCGGCAATGCCCCAGGGTGTTGTAGAGAACCTCGCCGGCGCCGTGCGCGTGCAGATACACCACCGCGCGCGGCTCATCGCCGGGCCACTCCGCCTCGACGAATCCGGTATGTGCGATGCCGCTGAAGTGCGTGTGCATCAGCAGGCGGTTTTGGCCGTGCATCTCGGACAGATACAGTTCATCCGTCACGTCGAAGGCACCGATGCCTCGCACCAGCGGATGCTCCGGCTCGGTCGGCACCACGTGAAACGGTCCGACCGGCGGATGGCAGATGAACTGGCTGCCGAGCAGGCGCATGAATTTTCCCGCACGGCGCGGTGTGGCGACCTTGCCCTCGGGGGTCCACTCGATGATCGAGTTGGTCCCGTGCAGTGCGTACCAGCGTTTGCCGGACTCGATGAAGCGCTGCAGTGCTTCCTCGCCGGCCTCGTCCGGCACGATGTCGCAGGTGTAGGTGATCAGGCAGTCGGCGCGCGCGATGGCCGCGAGATCCGAGTAATCCTCCCGCACCCGGACCCGCAGGCGCTCATGAGCGTTAAGGAGCCGCAGCAGTTCCACGCGCGCGAAATCAAAATCGTGATAGCGCCCGCCGCAGACCAGCAACACGTCGATGCGTGCGCCCATCGCTTTAGTACTGAACCCGTTTGGTGAACCCGCCGTCGACGACCAGATTCACACCGGTGATGTAGGAGGCGGCCGGGCTCGCGAGGAACACCACCGCGCGGGCGATCTCTTGCGGGGTTCCCAGTCTTGCGAAGGGAATTTGCGCGACGGTGCTGTCGTAGATCGCCTTCATGCTGCTCCGCATGGCTTCCCAGTTGCCGCCGCCGAACTCGGTGGGCCCCGGGCAGACGCAGTTGACGCGGATTTTCTTGGCGCCCCAGAATTGCGACAGCTGCTTGCCGTAGGTGATCAGCCCCGCTTTCAGCGCATTGAACGCCTGCGGCACCATGAAGGTCTCCGTGGCGGCCGTCGAGGACATGAACACCACCGCCGGCACGGCGGATTTCTCGAGGTAGGGTTGCAACGTCTCACAGCCGCGCACCGCACCGAGCACATCGATATCCAAGCCCTTGTGCCAGTCGGCCGTGCCCCCGGGGGAGCCGGACGAACTCGCGTTATGGATGAAGATGTCGCAGCCGCCGAGAGCCTCGGCCGTGCTTTTCAGCCACGCGGTGTAGGCCGCGGTGTCCGACATGTCCAGTGCGCCACCGACGACGTTCACGCCGAAGCCGGCCAGCGCCTTCTTCTGGGTGGCGACCTGGTCGGCGGATCGGGAGAAAAAGCCGATGTCGCATCCCTCCGCGGCGAGAATCTCCGCCGCTGCGCGGCCAATGCCGCGGCCGCCGCCGGTGATGATGGCCTTGCGGCCCTTGAGTCCAAGATCCATGTTCTTCTCCTCCCCCGCTGGCGCCAGCGTAGAAGCTAACACGCATCGTGGGGCGACCGCAAAAAAACGACAGGATTGATTGTTTTTTGCCGCGCGGATAACATCCCCGACCCTGATGCCTCCAACTTTAGGTCAGCCGCCCCGGGTGATGGCCGACATCGTGCGGCGCGGCGCGCGCGAACGGCCCGAGCACGCGGCAGTATTTTTCGAGGATCGCGCACTTACCTACGCCATGCTCGATGAACGCTCGAATCGGGTGGCAAACGGCCTGTCGGCGTGGATTATCGAGCGCCAAGGCCGGGTGGCGGTGCTCGATTTCAACTCGGCCACCTTCGCCGAGATTTTTTTCGGCACGGCCAAGATCGATTGCACCACCGTCGGCATCAATGCACGCCTGGCCGGCGCCGAGGTGCTGCACATCGTCAACGACTCCACCGCCAAGGTGCTGTTCGTCGGCGCCGCACACTATGCGCTGGTCGGACAAATTGCGGAACGCTTCGAAACGGTCGTGCAGATCATCGCCATCGATGGCGGACACCCACGCTGGCCTGCATACGGCGAGTGGCGCGATGCACAGTCCGCCGCTGCGCCGGCGATCGAGTTGTCCGAGTCGAGCGACGTCATCCAGTTGTACACCAGCGGCACGACCGGACTGCCCAAAGGCGTATGCCACACGAACAGGACTTGGAATCTCTTGGCGCGCGCGGGGCGTGATGCCGAGTGGGGCGACTACGGCGCTGAGACCGTCACTTTCGTCTGCATGCCGTTGTTTCACGTCGCCGGCTTCAACCTTCTCTGCTTGACGCTCGCCGGCGGCGGCACCGCCGTGATCACGCGAAAGATGGACGTGGCGGAGATCCTGTACGCGGTGCCCGGGTACCGGGTTACGGACACGCTGTTCGTTCCCGCCATGATCGCGGCCATCCTCGCGCACCCGGACGCGGCCGCCACGGATTTCAGCTCGTTGCGCTTCATCTGCTACGGCGCCGCGCCCATCGCCGATGAGCTGCTGCAACGCGCCCGCGCCCTGTTCGGCTGCGGATTCATCCATCTCTACGGACTGACCGAGAACCTCGGCGCGGCCACTTTCCTGCCGTCCGCCATGCACCGTGCGGAACTCGGCAAACTGCGCTCCTGCGGCCGTCCCTATGCCACAGCGGCGCTCAAGATCGTGGATGAAAGCGGGGCGCAATTGCCGCCCGGTGCGGTGGGCGAGATCTTGATCCGCTGCGATTGGATCATGCGCGGCTACTGGCGCAACCCCGCGGCCACAGCGGAGGCGGTCCGCGACGGCTGGCTGCATAGCGGCGATGCGGGGTACCTCGATGCCGATGGCTATCTCTACATTCACGATCGCATCAAGGACATGATTGTCTCCGGAGGCGAGAACGTCTACCCGGCGGAAGTCGAGAACGCGCTCCTAGGGCATCCCGCCGTGGCGGACGTGGCCGTCATCGGCGTGCCGGACGAGCGCTGGGGCGAGGCCGTGAAGGCCATGGTCGTGCTCAAGCCGGGGGCGACGCTGGTCGCGGCCGACATCATTGAATTTGCGAGGCAGCGGATCGCCGGCTACAAGCTGCCAAAATCGATCGACGCGATCGATGTGCTGCCGCGCAATGCCAGCGGCAAGGTGCTGCGCCGCGAACTACGCGAGCCATACTGGCGGGGACATGCACGGCGTGTGCACTAACAAGTTTCTCGCCGCTGACGGTTCAATCGCCGCCAACCACCGGGCGCGGCCCGGCAAGGCTGATGCTTCAGCGTGCTTCGGCCATGCCGGCCGCGGTCTGATGCACGATGCGCCCGTTCTGCACGACGAAGGTGTCGCACGCGAACCGAATGTTGTAGGCCGGCGATTCGGCCGACCAAACGATGAAACCCAGCGGCCCTTCGGCGTGCGTTTGACTGAGCACGAAGCGGGTGTTCGCCGCCGGCAAAATAGAGCTCGTATAGAGCGTAAGCAGCTCATGAATGGCGGCGAGGCCCTTCGAAGTCCCGCTGGTCCCGGTGATCAACACGGCATCGTCTGCGTAATCGGACATCAGTGCGGCAAGATCTCCCGTCGTGATGGCGTGCCAATGCCGCTCGATCAGTGCCAACGTTTCAGCGGTGTCGGTCATCTTGACTCTCGGGTTGCGCGCCACAGTTCGTCCCGGCGCGGGCGAAGCATATCAAAAACAACACGCCTGCCAATATGGTACCGCACTGCCAAAAGTGATATTTTGCGCATTGTGATACTTTTTAGAGATTGTACGTGAACGCCTCTCCCGTGGCAGAAAACCTGTTCACTGGTCGAAATGAATCGACGCGCTTGCTCGCCGCGCGGTCCCGGCTGGATAACACGTACCGGTTTCCGCCGCCGGCGGGCGCCGACGCGGCGCTTTACGAGGCCGTCGAGCTCGGTCCGTCGGGCACACTGTGGTCATTCACGATCCAACGCTTTCGTCCGAAACTCCCCTACAACGGCCGCGGCACGGACGACAATTTCGTCCCCTTCGCCGTCGGCTACGTCGAGTTCCCTCAGCAACTGATCATCGAGGGCCGCATCGTCGTGCAGGATTTTCGGATGCTCAAGATCGGATTGGCCATGGTCCTGACGACGGAGGCTTACCGTGACGACGATCACGGGAATCCGGTGCTCACCTACGCCTTCGCAATCGATCACGGCAAGGATGGCCTTACATGAAACCGGTTCACATCGTGGGCGCCGGCATCCACCGCTTTGGCCGTACGGAAGGCGTTAGCGGGCTTGAACAAGGGGTGTTTGCGCTGCGCCAAGCACTCACCGATGCCGGCGTCGAGTGGCGCGACATCCAATTCGCCTACGGTGGGTCCGTATCGGCGGGCTCCGCCGATGCCATGCTGCCGCGCATGGGTCTTACCGGCATTCCTTTCGTGAACGTCAGCAACGGCTGCGCCACCGGCGGTTCTTCGTTGTTGGCAGGATGCGCGGCAATCCAGTCCGGACAATTCGACTTAGGGGTCGTCGTCGGTTTCGACAAACACGACCGCGGTGCTTTCAACGCAGACCCCCGCCAGCTCGGCTTGCCGGCTTGGTACGGCGAGACCGGATTGATGCTCACGACGCAGTTCTTCGCCATGAAAATCATGCGCTACATGAACCTGTACGGGATCACCCAAACCACCTTGGGCCGCGTCGCCGAAAAGGCTTTCGCCAACGGTACCCTCGCGCCGCACAGCTGGCGCAAAAGTCCGGTCGACCTTGCCACCATACTCGATTCCCCGCCCGTCTCCGATCCGCTCACCAAATACATGTTCTGCTCACCCGGTGAGGGAGGCGTCGCCTTGGTGATCGCATCCGAACGCAAGATGCGGGAACTCGGACTCGATGGACCGTGCATTCGCGCCGCCACCATGCGCACACGCCCGGTCGGGTCGTTCGAGGTGTTTGCACCCGCTCTGGAGGTGGTGCGCGGCGCATCGGCGACCGCGCTGGCATCGCAGGCAGCGTGGGAAATCGCCGGCCTCGGACCCCAGGACGTCGACGTCGCACAGCTGCAGGACACCGAGAGCGGCGCCGAGATCATGCACATGGCCGAGAACGGCTTCTGTGCGGACGGCGAGCAAGAGTCGCTGATCGCGGCCGGCGAAACGCGGATCGGCGGACGGCTGCCGATCAACACCGACGGTGGTTGCCTGGCCTGTGGCGAGCCCATCGGCGCGTCGGGGCTTCGGCAGATTTACGAGAATGTCGAACAACTTCGCGGCCGGGCGGGCGCGCGCCAGGTGTCCGGCGCGCGCATTGGATACAGCCAGGTGTACGGCGCACCCGGCGTCTCGGCCTGCGTAATACTGGAGAACGCAATTGCTTGAAGCTGATACGAAACCCGATGTGGCTACGCTCAAGGAAATATATCGGCGTACCGCCCTCATCAATCGCAGTGACGCCAGATTTCGTGCGCTGCTCACCCAGGGAAAACTGGCCATCATCTACTATCCGGTCCGCGGTCAGGAGGTACTCGCCGCTGCCATGATGACGGCGCTGCGGTCCGACGATTACCTGGTCACCACCTATCGCGGACTGCACGACCAATTGGCCAAGGGAGTGCCGTCCAAGCTGCTCTGGGCGGAATGCACCGGTCGCGCGACCGGCAGTTGCAAGGGCAAGGGCGGCCCGATGCACATCACCCATCCCGCCAGCGGCGTGATGGTCACCACGGGCGTGGTGGGCTCGGGACTGCCGATCGCCAACGGCCTCGCGCTCGCGTCGCAGAATCGCGGCGACGGCCGCGTGACGGTGGTGAGTTTCGGAGATGGGGCGGCCAACATTGGCGCGTTCCATGAAGCGATGAACATGGCGCAGCTGTGGAAGCTGCCCGTCATATTCCTCTGCCAGAACAACCGTTACGGCGAGCATACGTCCTATGCCGCGCACACCGCCGCCAAATCCATCGTCGATCGCGCCGCCGGTTACGGCATGCGCGGGGTGAAGACGAACGGCAACGATGCGTCGGCCATGTATGCGGCGGCAAAAGAGGCGGTCGATCGGGCGCGCGCCGGCGAAGGTCCGACGCTCATCGAAGCCATGAGTTACCGCATGCTCGGCCACTTCTTCGGCGCCGACTTCGGTTATGTGCCCAAGGAATTGCTGGCCACGGCCGCCGACCAAGATCCGGTGCCAGCCTTGCGCAATTCTCTGCTCGCGCTGCAGGTCGCGGAGTCCGAGTTGGCGGCCATCGACGCCGCGGCCGAACTCGAAATCGACGAGGCTGTCGAGTATGCATTCGCGAGCCCCTTTCCGGCACTCGATGAACTCAAGTCCGACGTGTGGGCCACGGAGAGCGCATCATGACGACGGCTCGCGCCATCAACTTCGTGCAAGCCTTGGGCTCGGCGTTGGACGAGGCCATGGCGGCCGACGAGAGGGTGATCCTGCTCGGCGAGGACATCGGCGACGATCAAGGCGGCGGCGTGTTCAAGATCACCAAGGGTTTGTCGGCCAAATACGGCCGCAACCGCGTTCGATCGACGCCGATCTCCGAGCAGGCGATCATCGGCGCGGCCGTGGGCGCCGCGATCAGCGGCATGCGCCCGGTCGCGGAAATCATGTTGATGAACTTCGTCACGGTCGCGATGGATCAAATCGTCAACCATGCCGCGAAATTGCGCTACATGTCCGGTGGCCAGACCCATGTGCCGCTGGTGATACGTACCACCACCGGCTCCGGCGTCGGCTTCGGCGGCCAACACTCGGACATGCTCGAAGCCTGGTTCGCGCACGTGCCGGGGCTGCGCGTCGTGATGGCCTCGACGCCTGCGGATGCCAAGGGGCTGCTGCTCTCGGCGATCGAGGATGAAGATCCCGTGATCATGATCGAAAATATCCTGGCTTACGGCCAGACAGGCCCGGCACCCGAACCCGGATTCAGGGTTCCGCTCGGCAAGGCCGCGATCGCGCGTCCAGGCACCGATGTGTCCGTGGTGGCCTACGGCCGTGCCGTCGTCGATGCTCTGGCGGTCGCCGAACGCTTGGCGGGTGAGGGCATCTCCATCGAAGTGATCGATCTGCGCACCATCGCGCCTTTCGACGAAGCCACCGTGTTCGCCTCGGTCGTCAAGACACGCCGCGCAGTCGTGGTCCACGAGGCGGTGCGCGCCTATGGCACCGGCGCGGAAGTGTCGGCACGGTTGCACGAGGAGTTGTTCGACACGCTCGCGGCGCCGGTCGGCCGGGTTGGATCGAATTTCTCACCGGTGCCGTTCTCCTCGCCGCTCGAAAAGGCGTGGATCTACAGTCAGGACCAGATTGCGGACGCGATCCGTGCAACCCTGAAGCCTTCTTCACGCCGCCGTTTGCCGTAACCATCCCACCATACCCAGGAAACAAGCATGGTAGACATTCTGATCCCCAAACTCGGCATGAGCATGACCGATGCCACGTTGGCGCGTTGGCTGGTCGAGGATGGAGCCGAAATATCCGTGGGGCAAGACATCTACGAGATCGAGACCGACAAGAGCACCCAGGAGGTGCAGTCTCCGGTCGCCGGCCGGCTGACCATCATTGCCCAACCGGGGCAGGTGTACCCGGTGGGTGAGCTCATCGCCCGGGTCGAATGATCCGGGGTTGCCGTCGCGGGTGTTGCTTGAATCGGGCGTCTACCTGCCTCGATAAACCGGCGTGCGTTTCTCCAGAAACGCGCTGACGGCTTCCTGGTGATCTTCACTGGTGCGCGTCACCGCCATGTTCGATGAAGTGAGTTCGAGGCTCGATTCCAGGTCCATCTCGGCGCACTGGTAGACGCCGCGGCGAATCAGCCGCAACGCCAGAGGCGGGGAATCAGCCAAACGGCGCGCAAATGCCCTGACCTCCTGCATGAGCGCACCCGGCGGCATCACCCGGTTCGCGAGACCGAGCCGCAAAGCCTCCGTGGCGTCCACCGCATCTCCGCTCCAGATCAGTTCGAGCGCCTTGGCAGTGCCCACCAATCGCGGCAGGAAATAGGCGGCACCATTGCCGGGGAACAATCCAAAGCGAAGATACGGGATTGCCATGATGGCGCCCTCGGCCATGAATCTCAGGTCGCAATGCAACGCCATGTCCATTCCCGCGCCGGTGGCCGCGCCGTTGATGGCCGCGATGCTGGGTTTATCGAGCCCCACCATGCCGCGCGCAATGCGGTGCAGGCTCTCGAATTGAGCCTTGGCTTCCTGCGGGGTTACGACGGATGAGGCGCCCAGGCGGCTCAAGTCTCCGCCTCCGCAGAAGAATTTATCGCCCGCGCCCGTCAACACCACGACCGCCACATCGTCGCGTTGCCTGCATTCCTGGATGGCGGCATCCCACGGATCCAGCATCTCGATCGTAAACGCATTGCGCGCGGCAGGACGATTGATCGTGATGGTCGCGATGCGATCCTCTACCGACAGTAAAATTTCGGGTTCCATGTGCTCCAAGGGTTCGATGCGCCGCTAAAACGTCGTGTTGAGAATGCCTCCGTCGATGACGATGCTCTGTCCGATCATATACCCGGCATATCGGCTGCAAAGCATGGCACAGAAAGCGCCGATATCCGCCGGATCGCCGAAGCGCCCGGCGGGGATGCGATATTGCTGCACGAATTTCTGGGTTTCTTCCTCATAAGTGGTTCCGTTCGCCTTTGCCCACCCACTAAAGCGCTCGAGGATGGTCGCGGTGTGGAACATTCCCGGCAGCACGTTGTTGATGGCCACGTTGCGCGTGGCCAGCCCCTTCGATATCGCCACCGTGTAGTTGCACAGGGCAGCGCGCGCCGGACCGGACAAAATTCTGATTTCAGAAGGGCTCTTCGCCGCACCGGTTCCGATGTTGACGACTCTGCCGAAGCCCCGCTCGGCCATGCCGCTCAAGTATTGCCGCATCAGCTCCACCGGTCCCACCAAGGTGGTCGCGAGCGATTCCATCCACTCGGCTTCGTTGACGTCCTGGAAACCATTGGTGATGCGCGGTGGCGCGCAAGTAATCACCAGAATGTCCGGCGCCGGGCAGGCCTCGCGCAGTCGCTCGCGGCCTGCCGCGGTGCCATGATCGGCGACGATCGGAATCACACGCGCTCCGGTCTCTGCGGCGATTTCACGCGCCGCGGTGACGAGCCGTGCCTCGCCGCGAGCCGACATGAATACCTCCGCACCTTCCGCGGCAATCGCCATGGCCGCTGCCTTGCCCATGCCGGCACTCGCACCGGCCAACAATGCGGTCTTACCCTTGATTCCGAGATCCATGAACTTCTCCTCTCAAAAATTAGCCGCTTTTTCCGCCGCCGCATCGGCTTCGGGACAATCGGCAGCCTCCGCCATGACCCGGCGATGGTATGCGGCGGTGCCGAATTGACTGCTGATCACGGTCGCGCGCCTGAAGTAATGCGATATGGCGCACTCCTCCGTCGTGCCGATGGCACCGTGAATTTGGATTGCCTCCTGAGCGACGCCGATCACCGCATCCGAAATGAACGCTTTTGCGGCAGAGACCGCTCGGGCGCGATCCGGTGCGAGGCTCCCCAGCGACAGCGCAGCCATGATGGCCAGTGATCGCGATTGTTCCAATTGGCTCAACATATCGACCATGCGGTGCTGCAAGACCTGAAATTTCGCAATCGCCTGACCAAATTGCTGTCGTTGTTTCGCATAGGCGATGGTCTGATCCAGCATCGTCTGCATGACGCCCACGGCCTCGGCACACACCGCAGCGGCGGCCGCGTCGAGCGCGCACGCCGTCGCAAAATGCGCGCCCCCCAGCGTCCCGATGACAACCCCTTCGGCTGCTTGCAATTTCAAGTCGCTCGCCGGGCGTCCATCGATCAGACGATAATCGTCGCGGCGCACATGATCCGAGTGCGCATCGACGAGAAACAGCGACAGTCCATCGCGCTCGCCGTCATCCCGCGATGTTCGTGCGCACACCAGGAAATGCGTCGCCGCGGCGGCGGCCGGGACGGCAACCTTGTCCGCGCTGACACGCCATTTGCCGCCATCGAAGCGCGCGCTCGCCCTGATGCGCGTCAAGTTGAATCGCCCCTCTGCCTCATAAAGCGCCGGGATCACCAACAACGATGCATCGACCACCTTCGTGACGATGTCTTCGGTAGCAGGTCCCGCCGCCCGCAACAGGCTGAGGCCCAACACCATCGCCTCGACATAGGGTTCCAGTGCGAGCACCGCGCCGAATTGCTCGGCAATCACCATGTTCTCGATGCCGCCGCCGCCGAATCCACCGCACTCCATGGGCAGCGTGGCGCGAAACAAGCCCAATTCCTCGGCGTACGCTTTCCAGATTTCAGGCCGCCAACCACCCTCCTTGAGGTACCCAGTCCGATCCTCAAACCGATAATTGCGCTGTAGATATCCCGTCAGGGCATCCCGCAGTTGCGTCTGATCGTCCGTTAATTTGAGATTCACAACAAAAAATGCTCTGCGTTATATTTTTAGTAGCTTGCACCACAGCTTTTACAAATTCAATCACGTAGCGCAATATCGTGGCATGATGTGTTTCTGGCGAAGCACGCACACCTAACTTAATGCTCGAGCTAAACCCCGACAAGGCGCTCCTCTACTCCTCTCCGACGATTATCGCGCGGCGCAAAAGACTGCTCCGGGAGGCGCGCCGCTTGATTGCAGTGGACGGTTACGAGAATTTCAGCGTGCGCAGATTGTGTCAGCAAGCCGATGTGGCACCGCGCACGCTGTATAACGCCTTTCAAAACAAAGACCGTGTGATTGCCCTGGCAATCCGCGAGGCGTTCGATGAATTCAACAATGGGGTCCAATACAAGACCGATCCGAACACGCTGTCCGGGGTGCTCGATCGTACTCTGGGGGTGAATAAGAGGAATTTTCGAGTGCGCAACTACGCGCGCGCGATTTGCACCATCTACTTCGCTCCAGGCACGTCCACGGACGTCTGGAAGACACTGCAGGACATGTCGCTCTCCGGGACGCTGCAATGGATGAGCATCCTGAAGTCCACCGGTCAAGTGCAACCGTGGGTCAACATCGATCATTTTGCGGACACGATGGCGAACCTGCAGTACGCGACCATCAATGATTGGTGCCTGGGCCGGTTGTCGGATGAGCAATACCTGCCGCGAATTGCCGAAGGCATGCTGCTGCTCATCGTCGGCGCGATGCGGGATCAGGCACGCGAGGAGTCGGAGCGATTTCTGTCCGAACTAAAGGTTTCCGGTGACATTCCGAGTTTTCCGCCCGCCGTTTGGAAGGCGCCGTTGCAACGCGGAAACGGTTCCGAATGACGGACCGGCGCGACCGCGCCTAGTAGTGCATCGTCATGCCGCCGTCCACAACGATCCCCTGGCCCGTCAGGAATCTGGAATCGTCGCTGGCCAAAAAGACGATGACGTCGGCAACGTCCTCGGGTTGGCCAAGTCTGCCGAGCGCCGCTCGCTCGACAAAATAAGCAGCGCGGCTCGGATTTTCGGCGAAGCCTGCGCGCGTCATGCCCGTCTCGATGGCACCGGGCTGTACGCAGTTGACGGTGATCCCCCGTCCTCCGAGTTCTGCCGCCAGGGCGCGGGTCAAACCTAGCACGGCATGTTTCGAGGCCGTATAGGCCGACATCCCGGGGGCACCGTGTGTCGACAAGATCGAGCCGGTGTTGATGACGCGCCCTGACTGAGACTTCAGCAGGAACGGCAGCATCGCCCGCGTCAGCGCCATCGCCACGGTCACGTTCACCGCAAAGGCGCGATCCCAGACCGGCGCGCTGATTGACTCCAGGTTTTCCCAGCAAGCCATGCCGGCGTTGTTCACCAGAATATCGCAGCCGCCCAAGGTTTCCTGACAGTACGCCGCAACGGCTGCCGGGCTCTCAGGATCGCTCAAGTCACACAAAAACTTTGCGCCCGCATCGGAGGAGCCGTCGGTGCGGTCTACCGCCAGTACCGAACAGCCCTCCCGGGTCAGGCGGGCTACCGTTGCCGCGCCGATTCCGGAAATGGCGCCCGTCACCACCGCCTTACGCCCTGCGAATCTATCGCTCATCGACCAAACTCCTCATGGCACGAGTTTCAGCAGCAGCTTGCCGTCCTTATCGCCGCTGAACAACCGCAGAAATGCCGATAAGCAATTCTCGATGCCATGTTCGATGTGCTCGTCGTACTTCAGTTGCCCGGTGCGCAGCCATCCCGCCATCTCCTCCACCGCCTGCGGGAATTGATCCATGTAATCGGCAACCAACAGGCCGCGCATCGACGCACGTTTCACGATCAGCTGCCAGATGTTACGCGCACCGGTTTTTCCACCGACATTGTTGTATTCGCTGATCAATCCGCAAATGCCGATGCGGGCATTCAACGCGAGATTGTTCAGCGCCGCATCCAACACGTTGCCGCCAACATTCTCGAACACGATGTTCACTCCTTGCGGCGCCAACTCGCGAATCTCAGCGCTGAGTTGCTCGACAGTCTTGCCCCGATAATCGATCGCGGCGTCGAAGCCATAACGATCCACCACGCGCGCGCACTTCTCCGGGCCGCCGGCAATTCCGAGGACCTTGGACGCTCCCTTGATCCTGGCAATCTGCCCTACCACGGAACCCACGGCGCCGGCCGCACCGGACACGAGCACGACATCACCGGCAACCGGCTCACACACCCGCAAATAGCCGAAATATGCAGTCATGCCGGCCGCACCGAGAACCGACAAATACACCGTGGGTGACGGGACCTCAGCGGCATTGATGACTTTGAAATAACCGGCAGGATCCGCGATCGAATAGTCCTCGATCGAATTAAAACCGTAGACCCACTCACCCGCTTTGATGTCCGGCACCTTGCTTTCGACCACGACGCCAACGGTCCCGCCTCGCATCGCGGTGCCGAGTGGTATGGGTGGGAAATAGCTCGGTTTGTCGTCCATCCAACCGCGCATGGCGGGATCGAGCGACACATAATGATTGCGAACCAGCAGCCGTCCTTCGGGCAGCTCCGGCAGCGGCTCCGTGATGAGGCGAAAATCTTCAGCCACGGGCACCCCGTTGGGGCGGCGCATCAACAGGAAGCGTCGATTTTCCAGCACTTTCTTTGCCTCAGTAATTACGATTTTTGGACTTATGATTTGAGTGTGAACAGAGCAGTCAGATTCGCGTCATCCGTCTCGAGAATGCGATCGACCCACGCATGGAACCGCGGTGCGCCCGACTCATTTTGGCCGAACATGACGTGCTCGAGCGCCCCGGCGGCCAGCGCGCGCTGCTGGCCCAGGCCGGTTGCGTAATCCTCCGTCAGCACCACGGTCTCGAGGAAATCGAACTGCTCGATCGCCGCCTGTTGCTGCTCCGCCGAGGGAGGCTTTTCCATCAAGTAGGTGAGCCGAGTGGTCGACTGTCCGACATGATCGCCGGGCAGGACCTGGGAAATCATTACGCCGCGCCCGCCACCGTCGAAACTCGCGATGGCGACGCCCGGAAAGATAGCCCACACACCGATCAATGCATAACGGTCGCTCCACTCGGCCTCGGGCAAATGCCCGAGCGCATTGGCCGCCCGATCCGGCGGCACCAGGCGCTGATGAGGACCCCACGAATGATAGAGCGCACGATTTCCCAGCGAGACGCCGCCTCGTCCGAAGGTATTTTTGTGAAGCACCGGCAAATGGTAATAGTCGAGATAACCATCAAAAGCCAGTTTCCAATTCGGACCGGAGAATGCCTTGCTGCCAAAAAAATGCCAGTCCTGAAAGTTGAATGCCTGCAGCATCTTGTCGAAATTGGCGAGGAAGACATCGATATCGAGCCGCGATTTTGCATCCAAGATACCGAATATCAATCCAGCCCTCTCCACCACCGGCAAAGCCTTCAATCCATGCTTATGGCGATCGATTGCCCCAAAGTCGTGGGCGGATGCGACCGCCAGAAGGTCGCCTTTTTCCCCGTAAGTCCAACCATGATAAGGACAGGTGAAGCGCCGGGCGTTGCCGCTCGCCAGTGTGGCCACGCTAGCGCCGCGGTGCGCGCACCCATTGATGAAACCGCGCACGACACCATCGCTGCCGCGTACCAGTAGCACAGGGACGCCCGCCATCACCAAGGTCTTGTAGTCGCCGGCATTGCGCAATTCGGCCGAAGCGGACATCAGAAGCGGAATGCGACGGAACAGGCCCGCCCGTTCGCGCTCGAACCGCACAGGCGAAATGTATTCCTCAGCGGCAACCGTTTGGATGGTCGGCGCGAGCTCGAATGTACCGGCCAAACCATGGCGCACGCCGGCGCGCGTCGCATGGGCGATCTGCTCATTTTCCATGGCGCGCGCCATTTACCACTCCTCCCGATAATATTGACACATTCTACAGTTTTCCTCCGTGGTCGCAACAATTGGCCGGCACGCC